>Ga0180007_10000837_pt1 | contig 46384 bp, 39 predicted proteins | sample MM_PC_MetaG_FD_121122 | JGI IMG/M metagenome (GOLD analysis project Ga0180007, IMG submission 121122) | Groundwater microbial communities from the Aspo Hard Rock Laboratory (HRL) deep subsurface site, Sweden - MM_PC_MetaG | ecosystem: Environmental > Aquatic > Deep subsurface > Groundwater... | reverse complement strand
CGATGCCCCCGTCGCGAACAGATGCCCGGTGGCGACCACAGGCACTGCACGCGGACGCACGCCCGGGGTTGACCCTGTGGTGCCGCCAGGAGTTTCCGTGCAGGCAAGAGCCAGAGCCCGCTCCACCGCCTCGGCATAGTGCTGCCGGATGCCCGCGACCAGCTTGCGGTCCTTGTCGTCGACCTCCTCGGACGCCTCCACCCTCCGCACGTCACGATCCCGCAAAAACGGCACGGCGCAGACGATCAGTTCCACGTCCCCGTTTTCGTCACGCAGGCAAAGGATCTCGTCGGCCGGATTGGCGGCAGCGGCCCCCACGACGTGCACCGACATCGCGCGCAGCAGCTCGCGGGGCGCTTCAAGGAACGAGGGGGAGTCATGGTTGCCCCCCACGACCACGACGTGCCTGCAGCCGCAACCGGCCACCCCTGTCAGAAAATTGTAGTAGAGTTTCTGGGCCTGGGGTCCTGGGGAGATGGTGTCGAACACATCCCCGCAGATCAGCAGCGCGCCGACACCGCGCAGGCGAACCTGCCCGAGAAGCCAGCCCAGGAAGGCCTCGAACTCCTCGTGACGCCGGGCGTTGTGCAGCGTTTGCCCGAGGTGCCAGTCCGAGGTATGGAGAATGATCATCGCGGTGGAGGCGCCGGGAGTCGAACCCGGGTCCGGAAGTCGTCCACGAAGGTATCTACGTCGTATTCGGTGATTTAAATCTCGCATGCCCGGACGCCCACCGACAGGCTTCCGTTCACACCAGCCGAAAAGTTCTCACCCGACCGCATTCGACATTGGCCAGGCCAGCGGACATTTGCAACACCCCATTCATGCGCCATCCGCAGAGCTCATGGTGGAATGCTCACTACTTACGCAGCGAGGGCGAAGTTATCGTTCGCAGTTCTAGTTTTCCGCCTGTTTAACGAGGGCCGTGCGGAGACCTCGGACGCAACCTGCGCTTCACATACCCCCGTCGAGACCGAATCGCCCCCGGAAGTGTACGCAACATAGTGCCGATCAACCTTTCGGTCAACCCATGAACATTGCCTTTTTTTCATTCGTCGGAGCGAGAGGATTTGAACCTCCGACCCCTTGACCCCCAGTCAAGTGCGCTAACCAGGCTGCGCCACGCTCCGGCCCTGTCCGAGGAGAACCTCTCAAGGGCTCTGCAGGTTTTCATCGAGGAGAGCAATCAACTCCCTCGTCCTGCGCCCCGCCTCCTCGGTCGCCTGCTCCGAGTCGGAGCGGGGGCGGCCGGTGGGCTGCGGGACATTCGAAAAATCACAACCCTGAAGGCGCCTTCGGGCACCCCACAGGGTGAAGCCTTCATCCCGCAGCAGTCGCTTCAGGAAAAAGGCCATCCGCACGACCGGGGCGTCGAAGTCGCCGTCAGCCGCCGGGGAAAAACCGCAATCACCAAATTCAAGGGACCAGAACTCAAGCACCTCGGGAAGAACATCCAGTTCCCGTAGCAGTTGGCTGCGGGTCATTCGAGGTTGTTCATCAAACAAGGATGAACTCCGGTCCACCGATAAACTACTTGCTGTTCAGCGCGCCCTTGAGGAGCTGGCTGGAACGGAAGGTCAGCGCCCGACGGGCGGCGATGGTGATGTTCTCACCCGTCTTCGGGTTGCGACCCGGGCGGGCTTTCTTTTCCTGGATGACGAAATTGCCGAAGCCGCTGATCTTGATGTCTTCGCCCTTTTTCACGGACTCGACCATCGCGTCGAACATCAGGTCAACCAGTTCGCCAACGCGTTTTTTATTCAGAGAAGCCTCTTTTTTCGCCTCGCCGCTGTTGAGTTTGCCGACGATAAAATCAACGATATCAGTCTTGGTCATCTAATACCTCCAGTCGTGAGCGGGTTTGTAAACTAAACTGAATCCGGTTGTCAACCATAAACGGCTCTAGTGAACCATTTTCACGATGTGCTCGAACACCTTCGGCGCGGAAATGGCCAGACCGGACAGCATCTTGCGATCCAGACGGATGTTCTTTTCCTTCAGGCCGTGCATCAGACGGCTGTAGGAGATCGCATGGGTGCGGGCAGCCGCGTTGATGCGGGTGATCCACAGGCGACGCATGTCGCGCTTGCGCTGTTTGCGTCCCACGAAGGCGGCAGCCCACGCGCGACGAACCTGAATGACAGCCGTACGCCACAGTTTGCCACGACCGAGGAAATAACCACGGGCGGCTTTCAGAATCCTGTGATGTCGGCGATGGGTGATTGTACCACCTTTGGATCTAGGCATGACTCAACCTCTTTTCCACTTTCTAAAGACCGGGCATCATCCGCTTGAGGTGACGCCGGTTTGAACTGTGAGCGATGGTACCCTGGCGCAGGTGCCGCTTCATCTTGGTGGTCTTCTTGGTCAGGATGTGGCTCTTGAACGCATGATTGTGCTTGATCTTACCCGTCGCCGTCACACGGAAACGCTTCTTTGCGCCACTGTTCGTCTTCGCTTTGGGCATGATGGACTCCTTCCAGCTTTTCCTTGTGGACTGCTAGGCCTTGGGGGCCGGTTTACCGGGTTCACCGAATCCGGCGAACAGTTCGGCGGCAGACAGGGTGGAGCGTCGACTCATCTTCGCCTTGCGAGCTCTGTTCTGGTTTCTATCTCTGTTGAATCTCTTGGTCCACGTTTGTTTCGTCAAAGACGACATGGGTCACCTCCATGGGGTTGCGGGTTTAGTAAAAAGGGAAAGCGTTGTCAAGCATTTCAGTGGCACCCCATTCACTTTTTCGCAGGGACCACCGAATGGGACCTTTTTGCCGCAATATGGTCTCAAAAGCAAGTGATGTATTTGAATTTATTAGATATTTCTCTTTCGTTTTTGCAATATTTTGCCCAAAATCAGGTGATCCGACCCCCTTTGGTCGCGAGATCCCGGCACTTTATTTTTTCCGACATGAGATCGGATCCTGGAATGATCCCTTCTTGTGTGGGTCCGCATATCAATAGTGGAGTCGGTTTTTCGGCGGGCAGGCGTTCCGGCACTGTCGCTTTTTCTGCTTTTTCTCTTGACAACTTCCTGAATTTTCCATAAATAGTGGCCCGATGTCGCGACGCGGTCGTGGCGGAATTGGTAGACGCGCTAGATTCAGGTTCTAGTGGATGTATTTCTGTGAGAGTTCGAGTCTCTCCGACCGCACCAAACATACAATAAATGTCGTTTCAATCGGACACGTGTTGTGCCAAGGTGATTTCGGCATGAAGCACAGGATTTCTCCGTCCGTCCCGTCACCGAAGCTGGCAGTGAACCCTGCCGCGCTCGCGCTGGCCGCCTTCCTGGCGGGCCTGTGCACGATGATGCTGGCGGTCTACGCCCGCATGTTCCTGGCCCGCCTGCTCTATCCACTGGATCTGGAATGGATGGAGGGTGGCGTGCTCGTGCACGTGCAGCGTCTGGTGGAGGCCAGGCCGCTGTACACCGCCCCCTCGGTCGACTTCATCCCGTTCGCCTACACACCTTTTTATTACGCCACCGTAGCCTTGCCGGCCAAGTTCCTGGGCGTTTCCTTCTTTCTTGCCCGGCTGATCTCGCTGCTGGCGCTGGCCTCGATCCCGGTGGCCTATTTCCGGGTGCTCCGGCCCATGGAATCCGTTCCAGGCAGGCGTGTCCCCTGGTTTGCCCTGCTGGCCGCGCTCCTCGGTCTTTCCTTGCTGCTGCTGGAGTACTTCACCACGGGTGCGTGGCTGGACCTGGCCCGGGCCGACACGCTCTTTCTGGCGTTGACGCTCTGGGGCGGCGTGGTTCTGGTGGGCGCCGATCGCCGATCGCACGGCACCCGTCCCATGATCATCGCCGGGGTTCTGTTCTCGCTGGCCTTCTGGACCAAGCAGACCGCCCTGCTCTTCATCCTGGCTGCCGGGGCATGGCAGCTGGTGCGCGACTGGCGTCGCTGTGCGATCCTGGTGATCACCGTCGCCCTGCTGTGCGGCGGCGGCATGCTGTTGCTGCAGTGGCACAGCGACGGCTGGGCCTGGTTCTACCTGCGCAGGATCCACCAACTTCACACCTTCGACGCCTCCCGCGCCTGGATCAAAACCCCTATGGAACTGGCCTCACGGCTGTGGCCGCTGGGCATCGCCGGACTCCTGGGGATCTCCTGGTTCGCGGTATCTCGAAAGAGGCCGGCGGCGGGGGTCCTCTTCTGGTGGTTGTTTGCGATCTGTGGCGTCGTCACGGCAGCCGTCGGCAGCGGCACCCAGTGGGCGCACATCAATGCGCTGCTCCCCGCTGCGGTGTTCCTGCCGCCCGCGGTCGCCGCCTCGTGGATCGGCTGGGCATCGTACGTTCGGACAACTCCGGACGGTGCCCTCCACCCCCGTGTCGCAGCAGCGACCGACACGCTCCGTCGGCTTCACATGGCATGGATGCTCGCCGGCTTCGCGATCCTGCTGTTCCACCTGCACACACGACACCCCGGATCCGACGAGTTCAGACGGGCCACTCCCACGGCGGCCGACCGCATGGCCGCCCGCAACTTCATCCGCACGCTGCGACGCATGCCGGGCCCGATCCTGATCCCCTATCATCCATGGTCCGCCGTGCTGGCCGGCTCACCGCCCCACTTCCACCAGCACGCCCTCACGGACATCCGCGGGGCCGGTCTCCCGGTGCCCCGTGATTTCACCGCCGGACTCCGAAGCGGACGATGGAGCACCATCGTTCACGACAGGCACGGCCACACCTTCTGGCGCCAGTGGCCCGGCTTCACCTCACACTACCGCAACACCTCGGCCGTCCGTGGACGCCGCCTGCACACGTGGGCCGGCAACCCATGCGGCCCACGCACGTTCTGGACGCCGGTGACGCCATGATTCGATCCGCCCGCACCTGGGACATCTCCATGCCGATCACCGAGTCGATGCCGGTCTATCCCGGAGATCCTCCTCCCGGGTTCACCACATCCCTCGCCGACGGCGTCACCCTCACGATCGCGCACCTGTCGCTGCACGCGGGCACCCATGTGGACGCACCACTTCACGTTTTCCCAGACGCGCCCGACGCCGGGCAGTTGCCATGGATGCGCCTGTGCGGACCCGCGTGCGTGGTTCAGGCCCTGGCGACTCCTGTGGACGCCGAACAGGTCGGCTGCTGGCCCCTGCGCAATCGGGATCGCGTGCTGGTCCGGGCAGCCCCCGGGGGATGCGTCTTCACCGCCGACGGTGCCCGGGCCCTGCTCGGGCGTGACATCATCCTGCTGGGGGTTGAGTGCCTGGGTCCCGACAATGACGACGATCCGCGTCTGCCGGTTCATCGTATCCTGCTGTCGGCGTCAGTCCCGCTGCTGGAAAACCTGTGCCTGAGGGACGTCCGCCCTGGCCGCTATCTGCTGACGTGCCTGGGCCTGCCGCTCCCCGGACGAGAGGCCGCCTGGGTACGTGCGGTGCTGTCATGCTGAAAACCGCGATGCTCTGGCTGGGAATCCTGCTGTCCTCGTGCACATGGTTCTCCCGACCTATGCCACCGAAAGCGACCCCGGATCCGGCCACCGAAAAGCGTGCATCCATCCGCCAGGAACTTGCGGTGACCCGTGACGCCCGGACGCGCTGTCTGCTGCATCTGCACGGCGCCGTGCTCGATCTCATGGACGGCCGGGATCCCGCTGCCCTGGGCACCGCGATCGCGCGTGTCTGCCCCGACGGTTGGGACGCCGGTTTCAAGGCGTTGCAGTCCCTCCTGGCGGGGGACCCGTGGAGCCTTCAGGAGCACGCCCTGCGTTTTCTCGAAACTACTTCCGTCCCGGGGAGGGACGAGGCCCTGCATCACCTGCGCCTTCTCGCCGCTGCCCTGCTCGTTGACGCCGATATTCCGGACACCTCCTTCACCAGGCGGCTCGCCATGGTCGCCATGCGGGATCCATACCTCCCTGCGTTCCTCTGGACGGGCGTGCCCCACCTGCTGCGGGAGGTGGCCCCTCCAGCACAGACACGCACCCTTGGAACCGGACTGACCTTCTCGCGCTCGGATCCCCTGCCGCTGCTCGGGCGACTGCACTTCTCCCGTCCAGCGCCCGTAACGGGCGGCTCCCACTGGAAGGACGGCGACCGTCTCAGCGCCGGCTCCGATCACCCCGCGCGGGTGACCCTGTCGCTTCCCCTCTCCTGTTCGACTCCCGGACCGATGCTCCTGGAGCTGCGGTCGTTGGGCCCCGCCTCTGTGCGCATCGACGGCGTGCTCGATGCCGAGAGCGGGCGCACCCCCGGCGTGGAAGGCGGGATCTGGCGGCTGCAGGTTCCACCCTTCTCCGGGTCCAGAACCCTGGTAATTTCCCTGGTAGCCACCCCGCGGGCCGGCGCTCCGCGGCTCCGGCTGGTGCCCTCATCCGCCTGCAGCTTCGGCGTCGATCCGTTCCCTTCCGTGAACGCCCGGCGCCCGCTTCCGGCCTGGCTTTCCCCCTTCGCAGGACTGGTCGTCGCCACCCTCGATGCCTCCGCAGGATCCTTCTCGGGTCCGCGGGCCGTCCTGGCCGGTATCACCTCCGGAAAACCCCGGTTCATGCTCGCCCGCGCGCTGTTCACCCGCATGATCCTCGCCGACCCGTCGCTGCTTCCAGAGACCGCCAGGCGCCTGGCCCTGCTGCAGACGGCCGCCTTCCCCGGGGACGGATGGTCCCTGTTCGAGCAGGCCCGCATCGCCGAGGTCGACGGCCGTCCCGAGCAGGCCATGGAAAAACTGTCCCGCCTCGACTCAGCGTGGGCCATCGTGGCCAGGGCCCGCCTGGCCCTGGAAACCAGCGGTGTCCCTACCGCCGGGGACACAGGCGGAGTAAAATTCGGCGCTCCCCTAGCCGGGCTGCTCGTCTCCTCCCGTCATCACCGAGTGTTCCTGACAGCCGCAGCAGCCGTCCGCCGCCGCGACCCCCGCCTGGCCCTGGCTTACCTGAAACCGGCGCTGGCCCTTCGTCCCGACCTGCCGGACCTGCTGCAGTTCCATCTGCAGACGCAGCAGTTCCCTGAGGCCCTCGCCGAGGGACTTCGGCTCTTCACTGCCGGATACCTGAACGAGACCCTCCTCTCCTCACTTGGTTCGGCCTGCCTGGGACTTCGCAACCTCGGGTGTGCCCTGCAATGGAATGATCAACGGCTCGCAGACGATCCCGTATCCGAGCCGGCCTTCCTGCGCCGGCTCGACGTGCTCACCGCGCTGGGCCACGACCCGGGCGAACTGTTCCGGGAGCTGGCCACCCACGTCGCACGCTTTCCGTACCATCGGGACGCCCTGCTCCTGTACTGGGCCTCCCCGTTGTTTCGACAGACGACCCTTCCGGACCTGAAGACCCTGTTGGACCTGAACTGGGGCAAGGACGCTCCAGCGGTCTTCCTGCTCAACCGGGAGGAGCATTTTCTTTCGTCCCGCGGAGGCGCCTTCGTCCGCGTCACGCGCTGGGTCCGCCTGAACACTCCGGTGGCCGTGGAGGAGCTCGGGGAGCTGGAACTCCCGTCCGATGCACTGATCCTCGACGTTCGGACCCTCAAGGCCGACGGAACCGTGTACCCGCCCTCCTCGACACCGCAAAAATCCAGTTTCTCCCTGCGGAACCTCGAACCCGGGGACATCGTCATCTTTTCGTACCTTCGCGTGAACGCCCCCGTCCCGGGGCTCCCCGGACGGACCTGGGGACCCCGGTTCCAGTTCTCACACCGGGCCTTCCCCACCGTGCTTGCCGAATGGGTCGTGCATGCCCCCCTCGACCTTCCGCTGGTGCTCCGCCCCGAGGGCCGCCTGCCCGGGATCCAGCGCACCATCGACGCCGACGGCGTGCATCTGAAGTTGCAATCATGGACCGGCGAGCGCCTGCCCTCCGAACTGCGCATGGCCCACTTCGTGTCCCCGTCGATCCAGGTGCACGCGGGCTTTTCCGAGGAGGACCTGTACGCCCTGTTCGCCGAAGAGACGCCCTGGCCGGACTGGGACAGCCTGGAGCTCGCCCAGCTGGCCCGCCAGTTGTGTCCCCGTCCGAGCGCCGCCTGTGTTCCCGAAACGGCCCGATGGGTGCTGCGCCATATCCGGGACGATCGCCAGCTCACCAGGGCTGCGCACATCCTCCAGCGTCGGGCCGGCTCACGCATCCACCTTCTCTTCGCGCTGCTGCGGCACCAGGGATACCACCCGCGCATGCTTCTCGCCCGGGCCTCGCGCATCTCGGACGGACCGATCGCCTGGCCGGACCCGGCCGAATTCCCGATCTGGTTGCTGGAGGTGCCCGGCTTCGGCTTCATCGACACTCGGTTTTCCCACCTGCCCCCGGGACGGATGGTCCCCGCCGTGGGCGGTTCCGAGGCCGTGGTGCTGTCCCCCAGGCCCACGACGGTCCGACTGGGTCCGGCCTCGCCCCAGTCACGCACCCTCGAGGCGCGCGCCAGGATTGCCCTGGATCGCAGCGCGCACTTCGAGATCCGCGAGGTCTCCTCGGGCTTCCATGCCGTGCAGAAGCTCGACACGTTCGCGCGCCTTTCACCCGAGGCCCTGCGCGAGCAGATCCAGGTTGATTCGCTGCAGCGGTATTTCCCCGGCTCCCACCTGCTCTCCCTGGACTGGAAACGGCCACCCGCAGACCGGGAAGAACTGACCGCGACCTACACGTTCTCGGCACCCTCGGTCTGCGCGCCTGCCGACGGAAGGAACCTCGAGCTTCGGCGCTTCCCGTTCCCCTGGAATCTTCGTCGCCGGTTCGGCGTGTTCCTGCCCCGCACGACGGACTTCCTGCCCAACGCTTTGCCGGACACGCGCCTGGAATTGACCATCGAGCCTCCTGCGGGCATGCGGGTGGAAGCCTCTCCGGAACTTAACCTGGAGACCGAATTCGGACGCCTGCATCGCCAACTGGTGCCCGGACCCGGCCGGTCGGCGCGCCTGATCCTGGAGAAGTCCCTCCGCCCTGAGGTGATTCCGGTCGCCCGCTGGAAGGCTTTCTCCGCCTTCGTCCAGCTCTTTGATGAGTATGAGACCCTGCCGGTGGTCCTGGTGCCGGTCCGATGAGGGAGGTTTTCTTCATGCAGTCTCTCAGGATGTTCCTGCTGTTGCTTGTGCTGTCGGCCGGGTGCCGTCGCTCCGAGCCTGTCGAGGATCTGGAGCCCTTCGTGACGGCGCGCCGGACGGGTTCGACCCGCCCCCTGACCACGGCTGATCCCGAAACCCCCCGCCAGTTGTCCGTCACCGACGCGGGACCAGGCGGTGAACCACTGGTCTTCATGCAGGATCGCGGCGGCTGGATGCTGCTCGATGAGCAGGCCCGACGTGTGTTCCAGGCCTTCGCTCCCGTCCCCGAGAACGACCCACAACCCGCCCGCGTGGCTGCAGCGTTTTTCGCTGCCGGGCACCGGACGGTCTACGTCCTGTACCAGCAGAGCCTGCACGCGATCCCCCTGGCCAGGCCTGCCCTGCGCACCATCGCCACGTTCGGTGCCGGCGCCCTGTGCGCCTTTTCACCCCCCTTCGAGCAGCACGTGCTCCTGGAAACCGATCTCGGGGAGGATCCCGACCGGAAGGTCATCTGCGCCGTGCTGCGTGACGCCCCGGAGCCGGACACCCACCGAACCTGCTCGATCGCGGTCAGCCCTGACGACGGCACCGTGAAGACCGCCTGCACCCGGGACGACGGAGGCCAGACGGGACGCCCGGTGGAGCCCGCCACCTGCACGATTCAGCCGCCACTTTTGCACCCACCGGCCATCTCGGGATGGACCCTCGACGAGTCCGCCTGTGCGATCCGTCAGGACCGCCCGGAACGGACGGTCCCCCTGCTGCCCGATGCCGACGAGCCCTCGGAGTGTCGGATCCGGTTCGAGGGGATGACCGCCGACGGCCGGTTCGCGATCTGGTGCACGTCCGATCCGGAGCCGGAATACGCCGGTCAGAAGTGCCGGGTCGTCGATCTCCAGCGGGCCCTGTCCCTTGAACCTTCCTTCGACCTGCCCGTGGAGACCCACGTCCGCTGGGACGGCTCGGCCCGTGCCGCCCTCGCGGGTGACTTCCTCATTTTGATGCACCGCTCCCCGGTGCATTACGTCGAGCTCAACGCCTCCGCCCTCTTCGTCCGATAGCAGCCTGTCGGTTTCATTCTGGATTTGCGGAACGTCGTTTGTCCAGGCCCTGAGAACCCTTGATCCGCACCCATTAAGGGTTTCAGACGGTATCATCCTTACCTGATCAACTGTCAGTCCTCGAAAAGCCGGCGCATCTGCGCAGAGGGTCCGTGGTAGCGTGCCGCGCCCGCGGGCAGCGGCGCCACGCGGATCGCACCCTCAGGGCAGTGGTTGTAGCAGGTATAGCAGCCGTTGCAGCCCGGTCCGAAAACGGGCATGAACGCCTCCCCGGCCAGCGAGATCACCTGCTCCGGGCAGAGCTTCACGCAGACGCCGCAGGCGGTGCACCTCTTCGGATCGACCGTGAACCTCGTGAACCGGGCGATCTTCTCGCGGGTCATGGAGAATCCCATGGCCTTGACGCCGGGCAGGCAGGGGTGGAGCTTCTCCACGGCGGGCATCCCGACGCGGGGCGAGGATGCGGTCTCCAGCACGACCCGGCAGAACGCCTCGAGGTCGTCACGGTCCGAAGGGGTCGGCTCGAGCGCCACATGGCTGAAGAGGCCCACCAGCGGGCGGACATGGGGGGACAGGGCCGCCAGACGAAGCGCCACAGGATTCAGGAGTCGCGTATGGTCGGCCAGAAACCGGTGATGCGGATAGTTCGAGGGTGCCAGGTTGTATTTTGCACCGATCACGCGGTAGCCCTTGTCCGCCAGGAGATCGGCGTAGATATCGAACTGGGCGCCCGGCTCACCACCGCAGGTGGCATAGAGGAACACCGGGTGCAGGGCTCGCCGCGCCGCGGGCAGGTTGATCAGGATCCGGTCCATGGTCAGCGTTCCGCGGAAATACATCGTCGGGTTGGCGACGCCGAGCAGGTCGAAGTCGTTCGGATCCGGACAGGCCCCCCGGGTCACGTCGAACAGCAAGACCTCATGGCCCTGCCGTTCGAACCATCTGCAGGCATGCTGCATCATCAGGCGGGTGTTTCCGGTGGTCGAGTGGAGCAGAACCAGGATGCGCATGGGGCTATCTCCTGCCCGCCGTGGGCGGGCCGGCCAGTGGTTGCCAATCAGAAGATTGTGTCGTTGTCGTTGAAGTCTTCGCTGTCCAGATCGTGGCGACGGCGCAGGACCTCCTCGTCAGGCGCGGGGGCTGTTTCCACGACGGGCAGTTCGGTGGAACTGTTCCCGGACCCCGGGTCCGCGGTCATGACCTTCTCCAGGAACTTCGCGGTGTCCACCACATGCCGGCGATGGAAGCCGGTGGAGATCACACGGTGCTCGTCGCGGGCGGTCAGGGTGAAGTCGATCCGGCTCTTGTCCACCTTGGCGACCACCAGGTCGATGGTGAAGGACTCACCCACCGGTGTGGGATACAGGTGCACGATCTCGACGCGCGATCCGACGGAGGTGGTGCCCTCCTCCAGGTATGGCAGAATCGAGGACGCGGCGGTGTTCTCCATGGCCAGCACGAGGGCTGCCGTGGAAAGCACGGGCACGTGGCCGCTGCCCATCTGATCGGCTGCCCACTCAGGTCGGACCTTGAAGTTGCGTGAGAATGAAATGCCTGGCTGGATTTTCGATATGGACATCCTTGCCTCCGCTTCGATCAGAAAAACTGACGACGACCGGCCGACCTGAAAAGGCTCTCCACAGGCAGCCAGGAAGGTCCCGCACCAAGGGAAATCGTGCCGGACCCCGTGAAAACTCCCCAGGTGCCGTCCTCCTGTCGGGACAGCCGGCCCTCGGTAAAGCCCTTCCTCCGGAACACCCAGCGCAGGGGCCGACGGCTGCCTAAAAAGGACATCGCCACCCCCGTGGCCACCGCGTCGGATTGTCCGGTCCTCACGACGGCGGTGTAGCGCTCCAGTTGGCCGTCGGGCGTCTTCTGGGACCGGATGTTCCCCACAGGGACCACATGCCCGGCAGGAAACCACGCCAGCCGGTGCGGCGACGGGGTCACTGCATAGAACCACCGGCGGCACTGCGTCTGCTCACAGACCTCGGTCTCCCCCTGGATCCAGACCTCGTCCCGGTAGCCCAGTTTCACGATCGCCGAGAGGAACCGGGGAAGCCGGGCCTCGGGATGGATGAAGCCCGCAACCTGCGGGTACAGCGCCACGCCCAGCTGCGGATAGGGCGGCTGCACACGAGCGAGCCGGAGCTGGCCGCGGGAGGACCCCGGCACCTGCAGCGACACCGCGACGCCGTCGAAGCGGCGCAGGGAGAAGGCCGCGACCGGGGCGACCGGATCCTCCAGCAGGGAGAGCCCCCGGGAGAACGCCTCCACGCGACGCGAGAAGGGTCCGAGCCAGACCCGCACGTCCTGACCCTCGGTGCCCGTCCCCGGGTCGACGATCAGCACCTGCTGCGTGCGGTTTCCCAGATGTCTGTCAGGTTGAAAACGATCGGCGATGGACCGGGCCTGACGCGGGGTCTGCCGGTCGGCGATCTCCAGCCAGATCTGCGGGGTCCGGACCGGCGCCGGAGCAGCCGTTCCCAGAATCCACCCGAACCAGAACAGGACCGGCATGGTGGCGACTACTTGCCCGGCTTGGCGGGTTGTTCGGATTTGCCTTCGTCCCCGGTCGTACCTGGGTCGGTGGCGGCGGGCTTGGCGTCACCTGCGGGGGCGCCCTTGCCGGTGGCCTCGTCGGGCGTCTCCCCGTCGTCGCCGGTGTCGGGAGTCACCTTCTTGATCTCAGGCTTCTTGTTCGAGGGCATGGCCGGCATCTTCTTGCGGATGTCGTCGATCATCGAGTACAGGTCGTCGGAAAGCTTGTTGTACTTCCTGCTCTCCTCGGGGTTCATGCTCTCGTTGCGGATATGCAGGGCCTTGTCGTTGCAGAGGCGCGCCAGGAAGCCCATCACGGAGACGACCCTGGAGACGTTCTCGCGGTACATCGTGGCCATCGGGTAGACGTTGAGGATGTCGCCGGCGGCCTTCAGCGCGAGGTTGGCGGACTTCTCGAGCTTGCCCTTCTTGCGCAGGGCCACGATCTCCTTCTGCCGGCTAATGAGCTCCTCGTTGACGTTCTCGAGCGTGTAGCTCTTCTGTTTCTTGGTGCAGGCCATGCCGAACAGGCCGACGGCCAGGATTGCGAACAACAGGGCGGATACTGACTTGCGAACCATGGGAACCTCCATACCTTAGATTTTCCGGACGAACACCTGGACGAACCGGCCGTCCAGATCGAAATCCTTGCATTCCTCGGCGGCCATCCTGCCGGTCGCCTCCCAGGACACCGCGAGCACCTCTCCGGCCACCGTGGCGCCATGGACGGCCAGGGCACCCTCAAGCTCCGCGTCGTCGGTGTGCCAGCGAACCGCGATGCGGTCCTGCACCTCGAACCCGGAGTCCTTGCGCAGGCGCTGGATGCGGTTGATCATCTCGCGGGCGAGCCCCTCGGCCCGCAGCTCGGGCGTGATCGTCGTGTTCAGCGCCACCGACAGGCCGGTGCCGGCGGTCACCACCTGGCCCGGCAGTGCCGTGCGCGTGATCAGGAAGCAGTCCGCGTCCAGGGTCTCGTCCTCGATCACGAGGGTGCCGCCGGACTGCACCTTGCGCAACTGATCCTGGGACAGCGCGCCGATCGCGGCAGCGACCACCTTCATCTTCTTGCCCAGACGGGGGCCGAGCACCTTGAGATTGGGCTTGGCGTCCAGGTGCACATAGTCAGCCTCGTTGGTGGCGAAGCGGATCTCCTTGACGTTCAACTCGTCGCGAATCACGCCCACCAATGGTGAAAACCGTTCACTCAGGGATGCTTCCGGATGAATGACAGTCATCTCCGGCAGGGGCTGGCGCACGCCGATCTTCTGCTCCTCGCGCAGGCTTCGGCCCAGCAGAATCGCCTCCTGCATCAGGAAGAACGTGTTCTCGAGGCCCGGATCCATGCTGCCGGAGCCCTCGGGGAAGTCCTGCAGGTGCACGGAATCTGCGCTTTGCTCTGCGCCTGAAGCGCCCTGCTCTGCACCTGTGAGATTGCCCCAGATCTCCTCGGCCAGGAAGGGCGTGAACGGCGCCAGCAGCAGCGAGAAGTTCACCAGCACGTCGTAGAGGGTGCCGTAGGCCTTGGCCTTGTCGCCCTCGAGACCGGGCTTCCAGAAGCGGCGGCGGTTCAGGCGGATGTACCAGTTGGTCAGGTCGTCGATGAAGCGGATCAGTTCGGGCACCACGCGGTACAGGCGGTAGGCGTCCATCTCCTCGCGCACGGTGCGCGTCAGGGTGGACACGCGGGAACTGATCCACTGATCAAGGATGTCGTCGCTCTGGGCCGGCCGCGGGGTCGCCGGGTCGAAGCCGTCGATCAGCGCGTAGGTCACGAAGAAGTTGTACGCGTTCCACAGCGGCAGCAGCGCCAGCCGCACCACGTCGCGCACGCTGCGCTCGGAGAAGCGCAGGTCCTCGGCGCGCACGGCCCCGCTGTTGATCAGGTACAGCCGCAGGGCGTCGGCGCCGTGGGCGTCGAGGATCGCGTCGGGCGGCGGATAGTTGCGCAGCCGCTTGCTCATCTTCTTGCCGTCCTCGGCCAGGATCAGGCCGTTGACGATGACGTTGGAGAAGGCCGGACGGTCGAACAGCGCCGTGGAAAGCACCATCAGCGTGTAGAACCAGCCGCGCGTCTGGTCCAGCCCCTCGGCGATGAAGTCCGCGGGCAGGCCGTTCTCGACGTGCTCGCGGTTCTCGAACGGGTAGTGGTTCTGGGCGTACGGCATCGCGCCGCTCTCGAACCAGCAGTCGAGCACCTCAGGGATGCGCTTCATCCGGCCGGCGCCGCACTTCGGACAGGTCCAGCCGAGATGGTCGATCATGTGCATGTGCAGATCCTCGACCTTTTCTCCGGAGAGCTGCTCGAGCTCGGCGATGGAGCCGATGACGGTGAGATCGCGGCAGGCGTCGCAGCGCCAGATCGGGATCGGCGTGCCCCAGTAGCGGTTGCGGCTGATGTTCCAGTCGCGCGCGCCCTCGAGCCACTTGCCGAAGCGCCCGTCTCGCAGGTTCTCCGGGATCCAGGAGGTCTTTGCGTTGGCCGCGAGCATCCGGTCCCGCAGCTCGGTCACCTTGACGAACCACACCGGCATGGCCTTGTACATCAGCGGAAAGCCCGAGCGCTCGCAGTACGGGTACGAATGCACCAGCGTGACGTGCTTGACCAGCCGCTTCTGCTTCTTGAGCTCGGCGATGATCAGGGGATCGGCGTCCTTGATGTACAGCCCCTTCCAGGTCGTGACCGGCTCGGTGAAGCGGCCGTCGAGATCGATGGGGTCGGCCAGGGTGATCCCCTCACGCAGGCAGATGCGGAAGTCATCCTCGCCGTAGGCCGGCGCCAGGTGGACGATGCCGGTGCCGTCCTCGGCCGTGACGTACTCGTCGACGAGCACGCGGAAGGCGCCCTCGGCGCGCTTGCCCTCAAAGAAGTCGAACAGCGGCGTATAGCCGATGCCGGCGAGCTCGCGGCCCTTCATCCTCGCGAGGATCGTGTACTCCTCGGGCTTCTTGAAGTACTGCGCGACCAGGCCCTCGGCGAGCACCCAGCGGCGACCTTCGGTGTGATCCTGCAACTTGACGTAGTCGATCTCGGGATGCACCGCCACGGCCAGGTTCGCCGGAAGCGTCCATGGGGTGGTCGTCCACACCAGGAAAGCCGTGTCCGGGTCGTCGATCCACGGCATGGTCACGGTGATCGCGGGATCCTGCACGTCGCGGTAGTCGGCCGAGGCCTCGAAGTTCGACAGCGGGGTGTGACAGCCCGTGGAGTACGGCAGCACGCGGTGCCCCTCATATATCAGTCCCTTGTCCCACAACTGTCTGAACACCCACCACACGCTCTCCATGAAGGAGGGCTGCATGGTGAGGTAGCGGTCCTCGAAGTCGACCCAGCGGCCGGTCTTCTCGACGGTGCTCTCCCATTCCTTGGCGTACTTGAGCACCGAGGCGCGGCACGCTTCGTTGAACTTGTTGATGCCCACCTCGGCGACGCCCTTGCCGACGATGCCCAGGTCCTTCTCGACCTCCATCTCGACGGGCAGCCCGTGGGTGTCCCATCCGAAGCGGCGGTGGACACGGAAGCCGCGCATCGTCCAGTAACGCGGCACGATGTCCTTGATGATGCCGGCCAGCAGGTGCCCGTAGTGCGGCAGGTTGTTGGCGAACGGAGGCCCGTCGAAGAAGACGTACTCCTTGGCGCCGGCGCGCTGCTCAATGGAACGCCTGAACGTGTTTCCGGCCTTCCAGCGCTCCAGAATCCGTTTTTCCAGTTGCGGGAAATCGATGTCTTTCTCGATGCTTCTCATGTTCAATCATCCCGGGCGCAATCGGCTCCGCCGGATCCGGCGCAGCCCTTGGCAACCTGTGGTGCCCGTCACTTCAGGTGACGCCGTCACTTCCTGTGACGCCCGTCACTTCAGGTGACGCCGTCACTTCCTGTGACGCCGTCACTTCTTGTAGATCAGGGTGATGGAAAGGCAGTGATAGTCGTTGTCCGAGCTCTGGTTCAGTTGGGTGTCCAGGATCTCCGGATTGCCGTTCTGGCGCAGCCACAGGGATACGGACTCGCCGAGCTCCTCCCGCTCCTTGGCCTTGGTGGCCGTAAACACCTTCACTCCTACCGTAGTCGCGAGCATGAAATCACCTGCCTTGACGTGAAAAGACCCTTTGTTCGACAAGGGCCGTCGGCCGGTTTGGCCGAGTGCGGCATTCCTAACACACGAGCCGCCAAAGTAAAGGAAAAACCCCGCCGTACGTGGACCAAGGGGGTCACGAAGCGGGGACTTCCAACCCGTCCGACAGGTCCGGGGCCCGTCCTGCGGTCGCACCATTTCCATTGCTCCCTTGTCATTCGTTCCGAAAAGTCGATACTGAGTCCCCGGGGGGCCGGACAGCCCTCCCGAAAGGATGATTTCATGAAAAAGTTGTCTGTTGTCTTTCTGTCAATTGTTTTTCTGACGCTCTCCCTCCCCGCCTGCGGCCCCACCAAGGCCAAGACTCTCTCCGCCACGCCGCCGCCACCGGTGAAGGCCGGGACGACCGCCCCCCCCGCGTCGCCCCCTGCAGCCCCCGTCGCCCCTGACGCCGCCTGCACCGGTCCGTGCACGATCGCGACGGTCAACGGCGCCACGTTCCCGGTGCCCGAACTGTTCAAGGCCGAGCGCCGAGGGAACGTCATCCAACTGATCGAGCCCGACGGGCAGGTGCAGGTCAGCGCCGCAGAGCTCGAAGGGGACACCTGCGCCCCGGCGGTGGCGTCGGCCTGGAAACTGATCGCGCCCTCGGAAAAGTGGGCGCTGGACAAGGCCGTGACCCCGCCGCCGACCGGTGGCTTTGACGAGGTCTATGCCGAGATCTACGTCCCGGCCGCCGACAAGAAAATCGCCCAGGCCATCGCGCGCCGCAAGGGCCGGCGGATCTGGGTCGTCATCCTGCGGGCGCCCGTGGCCGCCGTCGACCGCCGCGCGGCCCAGGTGATGACCTTCATCACCGGCATGAAGGCCCCCGGCGTCGAAGAGGAGAACCTGAAGGACAAGCCGCTGCAGTCCATCGCCGGGAACGCCGACGTGCTGCGCACCTTCATCCGCGAGACAATCAAGGCCACCGGCGTCCCGGGCCTGTCCATCGCCATCGTCGAGAACGGGAAGATCGTGTTCTCCGAAGGCTTCGGCGTGCGGGAGCTGGGCAAGACCGACCCCGTCACCCCGGAGACGCTGATGATGATCGGATCGGTGACGAAGTCCCTGACCACCCTCATGATGGGCACCCTCGTCGATGACGGAAAGCTGGCCTGGGACAAGCCGGTCAAGGAGGTCTACCCGGCGTTCGCCCTGGGCGACGCCAAGCTCACCGGCGTCCTCACGATGGAGCAGTTGGTCTGCGCCTGCGCGGGCCTGCCGCGCAAGGACCTGCCGTTGATCCTTTCGTTCTGGGGCAAGAACGCCTCGGACTGCATCAAGGAGCTCGGCGGCATGAAGCCCTCGACCGGCCTGAAGGAGACCTTCCAGTACCAGAACCACATGGTCGCAGCCGGCGGCTTCCTCAGCGCCCACGTGCTGTTCCCGAAGCTCTCCATGGACAAGGCGTACGAGAAGGCCATGAAGGAACGGGTTTTCACACCGCTGGGCATGAAGGGCACCCTGCTCGACCTTGATGCCGCCCGGAAGGTGAAGAACCACGCCACGCCGCACTCGCAGGACATGGACATGACCCACCGCATCGTGCCGCTGGAGCATGAGCGCTTCGCCGCCTACATCGGACCCTCGGGCGGCGTGTGGTCCAACGTGCTGGACATGGCCCGCTTCGTGATGACCGAGCTCGCCGGCGGCGTCACCCCCGAGGGCAAGCGCGTGATCTCCGAGAAGAACCTGCTGCACCGCCGCGCGCCGCAGGTGAAGATGGACGCCGACTCGGCCTACGGACTGGGCCTGGCCGTCTCCAAGTCCAAGGGTCTGCTGGTGGTCTCCCACAGCGGCGGCACCATGGGGTTCGCGACGCTGCTGACCTTCCTCCCAGAGAAGAACGCCGGCCTGGTCATGATCTCCAACGGCACCGGCGGTCACCTGGCCGAAAAGGCGATCCAGCGCCGCCTTGTTGAACTGTGGTTCGGCTCCGAGGCCCGCGCCCAGAAGTCCCTGGAGTACTCACTGGAGCAGATGAAAAAATCCCTGGCCGAGGCGAAGGCCCGCCTGTCGGCCCCCACCACCGAGTTCATGGCGCCCTTCCTGGGCACGCTGACCCACCCCGAGCTCGGGGACGCGGTCATCGCGAAGGTGAAGGACGAGTACTTCATGACCCTGGGCAAGTACCGCACCCGGTTGATGCTCTACAAGCGTCCCGACGGAAAGATCGTGCTCGCCTTCACCGAGGTGCCTCTGGCCGGCCTGGAACTGTCTCCCGTCGAGGGGACCCCCGGCGCGCTGGAGCTCGAGCGTGCCCAGGAACGCTACGTCCTGACCCCGAAGACACCGAAGTAGCCGGACAGCCTGTCGGACCCATATCATATTGGTTCTGGATTTTTCCGCGGGATCCGATTATTGTCTCCCCACGTTGCGCAGGCAGCGGACGTACACGGAGGCATTTTGAAACACGGCATCCATTCACATACCGACATCGGCCGGATGCGGGAAGAGAATCAGGACTCGATGGGGACCCGGGTTCTCGCCGACGACTTCACCTTCCTGGTCGTGGCCGATGGCATGGGGGGATACGCAGGCGGCTCGGTCGCCAGCTCCCTGGTCACCTCGACAATGCTCTCGGAGCTTGCCAACGTGACCGTGGACGCCTTCCGCGAGAATCCGCAACTGTTCCTGCGCACTGCCATCCTGTCGGCCAACGCCGCCGTCAACAAGGAAGCCCGTGCAAACCACGAACTGAGGGACATGGGATCCACCGTCGTGGCCGGCGCCGTGATCAACGATCATGCGTACATCGCCCACGTCGGCGACTCCCGCGCCTACCTGCTTCGCGACGGCTTCATCCGGCAGATCACCGAGGACCACACGGTCGTGCAGGATCTCGTGCGTGCAGGCTACGTCAACCCCGAGGACGCCGTCTACCATCCCAGTTCCGGCATCCTCACCCGCTGTCTCGGACAGATGGACATGCCCGATCCCACGTTCGCCGAGGTGATTCTGCTGCTGCCCGGCGACCGAATATTGTGCTGCTCTGATGGTCTCTCGGGCATGCTCGAGGACGATGAGATCGCCGAGGTCGTCTTCCACGAGCCCCCCGAGGACGCGGTCAACCTCCTCGTGAACCTCGGCAACGAGGCCGGCGGCTTCGACAACATCACCGTCGTCCTGTTCTCCTTCGGAGATCTCCCCGAGGCGGCCAGGAACTGGCCGATCCGCGTGGGGACGCCCCTGTACCGGGAGAGCCTCATGCCCCGGACGATCGACGAGCCCACGGTTCCGTTCAAGTTCGCCACGCGCGACAAGGCCAAGCTGCACGACACCATGGCCATGGGAACGGCCTCCGGGGATCCCTCGCGTTCCGGCGAACGGATGGCCTGGCTGTGGCCCATTTTAATCGGCCTGGCCATCATCTCGATCGGGCTGTTTGTCTGGTACTTCATAGGGACCGGATCATGAAAACAACGCTATTGCTGGCCATCTGGTGGGTCCTGTCCGGCGTGACCCCGGCGGTGACACCCTCCCCCGGAATCTTCTCCCAGAACCCCGAGATCCGACAGGTCGTGCGTTTTCTCTCCTCCGAGAGCGTGCAGGACATCCTCACGGGGCTGGACCGGGCCCAGAACCTGCCCTGGACCGAACTCCGATCCTACGTGGTACCGCTGACCACGCACAAGAACCAGAAGGTCTCGGCGCGGGCCGTGCAGGTCATGGTGCATCACAAGGATCCCGACGCCAGCTCGATGATCCGCCAGACCATCGCCCATTCCATCCAGGCCAAGGAACGGGTCGCCGCGATCAACCTGCTGGGCGCTCTGGAGAACCCGGCCGACCATGCCTTCTTCCTGCGTCTGCTGCGGATCGAGAACCAGGACACCCGCGTGGCGGTCATCTCCTGGATCGCCAAACTGAAGATCCCCAATGCCGTGATGCCCCTGATCCAGCTGCTTGAGGATTCCCGCGACGTGGTGCGCGCCGAGGCCGTCCGTGCGCTGGCCGCCGTGGCCCAGAAGCAGGCGCTGCTGTCGATCATCTCGCGGCTGTCGGACTCCTCGCAGATCGTGCGGCAGGCGGCCATCGCGGTGCTCAAACCCGAGGACCTTCCGCTGGCCCGGCACGCGCTGATGAGGCTTTTGCAGTCCGGCTCGCGCACCGAACGCATCGAGATCATCAAGTTGATGCCGTTCGGCCCCGACATCAAGCCCCACTACCTTGATCTGGTGCGGACCAGCCGCAACGAGGAGATGCCGGCGGTGATCCAGTTGTTCTCCGGAACGATGGATCTCGAGATGCTCAAGGAGTTCGTGAACCTGGCCAGCACGGGCATTTACAACCAACAACTGCAGGAGGTCGCGCCGAAGATCACGGTGACCTCCGTTGATCCGCTCTACACCTGGATCCTCTCGCCGCAGAGCAACTTCAACATCCGCAACTTCTGCGCCCTGCTGCTGATGAACACGCCCGACCCCCGCACGCCGGAGATCATGCGGCGCGCCTGGCGCCTGGGCTACTTCAGCGGCGCCCACATCACCACCCTGTACCGCAACCAGAAGGAACCGCTGCCCGTGCAGTTCCTGTTCGAGCTCTTCAGCGATGGCACGCCTGCGGACAAGACCGCCGTCGTGGAGACCTTCATCCACCGCAAGGACGACCGCCTCGCGCCGCTGTTCCTGGCCGCCCTGCGCGGCACACCCGAGCTGGGCATGCTGCTGCTTGGCTACGCCGAGGCCACCGGGAGCCGCCTCCTGATCCAGCCGCTGCTGGAGATCCTCAAGACCCCGCAGATCAAGATTTCGCGGCGTGACGTGCTGATGGCGCTCAAGGACATCGCCACCGTCGAGGACATGCCGGCGATCGTCGCCACGGGCCCGGACCTTGCGCGCGATGAACTGGTGCTGTGGAGCGAGATCCTTTGGCCGCGCTTCTCCGCCCCCATGTTCGCCTCCATGGACCGGCTGCCGCTGACCACACCCGAGCTTGAGAAGGAACTGTCCTTCTTCCAGTTGCTGGCGTCCACCCGGCGCATGACCGGACTCTCCCGGTTCCGCAAGTTCCGCTTGCCCGCCAATCCTCAACTTCATCACCTGTGGATGCACTTCGCCATGCACGGTTCCTCGGTGGTGCCCCAGAAGCTCACTCCCTCGCTGCAGGCCGCCTGGATGGACCTGCTGCCTGCTGGCGCCCCGCCTGCGGAGTTCGCGCGCACGCTGCCGACCGAACCCCGGCTGCTGATGGCCCTGGCCCGCTTCAACTGGCCCCGGGACCGGCTCGCCGGCTGGTTCGCCAAGGGCGGCGTCTGCGTGCGCATCAACGTGTCCCACGCCTGGATGCGGCACCAGCCCAGGAACGACGCCCGTGTCTGGACCTGGATCGAGAAGGAGACCCACCCGCTGGTTTTGCTGAACCTGCTCCTGGGCGTGGACTATGATCCGCGCGCCGTGGACGTCCTCAAGAAGGTGTGCCGCGCCCAGCCCGAGGCCTGCCGCAACCATCTGCCGGTCCTCACCGCCGGCTGGCCCAAGGCCGCCCTGGCAACGCTGGGAGAGCTGCCGATCGCCCTGGGCGACACACCGAAGACCGGGACGCCTTCCCACATGATGCGCTTTCATTTTCCGTCGGTGCCCTCGAACCTTTCCTGCCTGGCCGTCGGCAATCCGGGCCAGGGCTTCCGGGCGCTGTCGATCCTTCCCGAGTCCGATCTGGCCGTGCTGCACCTGACCGGAGAAACGGTCACCCTGCATCCCCAGTACCGGTAGACAAGCCATGCACCCGGATGCCACCTCCCCGAGACTGACCCCGATCCTGGGGCTCTTCCTGGCGTTCACGGCCCTGCTCGCCGTGCTGTACCTGATCGCGGGGCGGGTCGGCTTCGTGTCGGCACACCTGACCGAGATCTATGCGGTCCTGTTCCTGGTGATCCCGCATCTGTGGAGCAGGCAGTCCGGCTTTCCCGTGCCCGAGTTCGGATCGCTGCCCCGCGGCCTGCTCTGGGGCGTGGGCGTGTCGGTCGTAGTGTGCGCCCTGTTTGCGCTGGGCTATGACATGTACTTCCGCGCGCTGTGCTCGGGGGAACTCCCGGCGTGGAACCTGGGTCGCTCCTGCCGTGCCCTGCACGGGTTCCGCTTCCCGGGGTGGTCCGTCACCGGAAACCTGTTCCTGGTTCACGCGATCGCCGTGGCCCTCCCCGAGGAGTACTTCTACCGGGGCTTCCTGCAGCCCCTTATTCAGCGTTCGTCCACCCTGGCCACCATGGCTGCCCCGCGGCGCCTGGCGCTGGCGATCGGCATCCAGGCAGTCTGCTTCGCGCTGGGACACGCCCTGGTCGATTTCAATCCGCTTCGCGCGGCCGTGCTCCTGCCCGGCCTGCTGTTCGGCGCGCTGGCGGCCGGCAGCGGCGGACTCTGGGCGCCGATCCTGTGCCACACCGCTGCCAACGTCCTTTCCGAGACCCTGGAGGCGGGGTATTTTGGATAACCCGAGGAGGATCCCATGCACCTGACCCGCACCGTCGCCGTGATGCAACTGCTCGAGCTCGCCGTCGCCGAGGATCTGCCCCAGGGGGACGTCACCTCCGAGGCCATCTTCGGACCCCATGACACCGCATCGGCCCGTGTTCTCGCCAAGAGCGACCTGGTCGTCTGCGGCCTGCCGCTGCTTCCGTGGATCCTCGAGCACTTCGACGGCCCTGTGACCGTGCGGCCCCACGTGAACGACGGGGACTTCTGCCACGCCGGTCGCATCATCGCCGAACTCTCGGGCAGCGTGCTGACCCTTCTGGGGGCGGAGCGGACCTGCCTGAACTTCCTGCAGCACCTGTCCGGCATCGCCACCTTTTCGCGCGGGCTCGCCGAACGCACCGCCGGCTCGCTCCGTGTCGTGGACACGCGCAAGACCCTGCCCGGCTGGCGCCACCTGCAGAAGTATGCCGTGGCCGTGGGTGGCTGCGGCAACCACCGCTTCAACCTCAGTTCGGGCGTGCTGATCAAGGACAACCACATCGACGCGTGCGGATCCATCACCGAGGCCGTCTCCCGCGTCCGCGGAGCCGTGCCCCACGGGCTGAAGATCGAGGTCGAGGTGCGCGACGAGCGCGAGGCAGACGAAGCCGTGAACGCCGGCGCCGAGATCCTCCTGCTGGACAACATGCCCCCGGAGACGATCCGCCTGATCTGCACCAGGCACCGGGGCCGGGCCTCCTTCGAGATCTCCGGCGGGGTCAACGGGACCAACCTCGACGACTACCTCGGGCTGGGCGCGGACCTGCTGTCCATGGGCGCGCTCACCCACAGCGTGAAGGCCGTCGACATCTCCATGAAAATACAGGTGAACCGATGAAGATTTCCTGGTGCAGCCTGCTGCTCCTGCTGGTCTCCTGCGCCCCGCGCCAGGACGCCTGGGAACGCGTCTCCTCCAACCCCACGATGCCGACCCTGCGGCGCTACATCCTGGATCACCCCGGCACCGAGGAGACCCAGATCGCCCGGCTGCATCTGGAGCGGCTGTCGGCCCGCGCGGCGCTGGCCGCCGGTGGCATCGCTCCCCTGCAGTTGCACCTGCAGGCGTATCCTGCGGGCGCCCACGCCGCCGAGGTTCGGGGCCGCCTCATGGTCCTGCGCGCGGCCCGCGCCCTGGCCGAGGACACGCCCTGGGCACTCCTGCGCTTTTTGTACCTGCACCCGGATTCCAAGGAAGCTGCGCCCGTGCGTGCACGCCTGGAGGAAACCTGGTGGAAACAGTTGCAGGCCGATCCCTCCCCCCACGGGCTCAAGCAGTACCTCGAGGTGTTCCCGGCCGGCTTGCACGAGACCGAGGCCCAGGAGCTGCTGGCCCACGTCATCTTCGAGAAGCTGGGGCCCGAGCCCGATCCCGAGCTCCTGCGCATGTTCGTGCTGAACCACCCCAAGAGCCCCACCGGAAAGCGCGCGCTGGCGCTGCTGCGGGAATGGGAGCGCTCCGAGGTGCTGGTGTCCGGGGAGACCACCACGGTCGTCGAGCTTCTGCGTCGTGGCGAGAGCCTGCCCGCAGAGCTGGTCATGGCCTCGTTCGCCGCCCACCTCGAGGCCGCCCTGTGGTCCTTCGACCTGGACCTGCTCGGCCAGTTGTGCGACGCCGCGCCCAGACAATGCGACGCCCAACTGCCGGCTGCGATCCAGTACTGGAAAAAGATGGCGCCGCAGGCTCGGGAGCGGCTGTCCGAAACCGTGCGCGCCGCCGGACCCTTCCGTCCCATGCCGGCCTTCCGCACCCTAGAGGTCGCCCTGAACGTGGAGGATCTGCACACCGTCTGGGTGGCTTTGCGCTCACTGTCGCACCGCCCCGAACCCCGGGCCTTCGCGCTGCTGCTCTCCCGGGCAGGGCATCCGGATTCCGCCATCGCCTGGCCGGCCGCCGACGCCTGCCGTGCATGGCTCGCACGCTGGCCCTCGCGCGGCGCGGTTCTGGCCGCCTTTGAACTGCGGCGCCGTCAGAACCGGCGGGACCAGTTCCCCTCCCTGATACAGACGGCCCTGCTGTCCGAGTTCCTCCAGCGCCCCCTCCCGGTCGCCGACATCGCCCGGCTAAAGCCTGCCGAGCCGGTGCTGCTCTCCACGCTCGTTCTGCAGGTCCTGACCGTCCCGGCCGCCCCCTGGAACGCGTTTGTCACCGAGATCAACTCCTCGATCTCCCGGCTGCACGAGCTTTTCCCCGCCGCACCTGATCGCGCCTCGTATCCACTGGCCCGCAACCTCGTACGCCGGATGTACCGGTTTCAGTTGCTGCTCGAGACGCTCCGGTTCGCGCCGGGGCCCTTTTCCACTGCGGTCTCGGACCGCCTCGCCCAGACCCAGACGCTGGTGACCGAGTGGGAAGCCAGGCTCGCAGGCTTTCCCGATTACATCCCCAGCGCAGAGGACCCCCTGTCCGCCCAGATCCAGGCCCATGAGACGAACCGGAAGGCCGCCCGGGACCGGCTGGCCGCCAGTGCAGATCCCTTCGGCGGTTCCTGGTGGAAGATCGCCCTGGGTGTGACGGCAGCGCCCCCACCTGCCGGCAACTGACCGTGAACAAACCTTCACACACCGATTTTTTGTTTAATTACCGCCCGTCAACCATCGGAGGGGCACCCATGGTCGCTTTGGACCGATTTTTCTTGCAAAATCAAAGGAAGTTCATCCCGATGAAAGGCCTTCTTTTTCAGCAAAACGGAAAAAACCACCTGACAAATTGTGATTTTGGGCTATAGTGACTTTTGGCACAGCCCTTGCTCAAGGTTTGCTCGACGATTGGAGGTTCACCATGAGACACGTCACTTCAACCCTTCTGGTTTCCCTTGTTCTTGCTTCCCTCTCCTTTATCGACTCCGCCAGCGCACAGGTGTGCGGCGGCGGCCTGATCGGCGTCGGTCCCATCGGCATCGGCGTGATGATTCCCTGTCCGCCACCGCCGCCGGTCTATGTGGTGCGGCCCCGGCGCGTGATCCGTCCGGTCTACGTGCAGCAGCCCGTCATCGTGCAGCAGCCCGTTCAGCGCACCCTGCCCCCGCCTCCGGCCGGGATCATGGGACCCCAGGAACAGTTCGTTCCCCGGCTGACGCTGGGCGTGATGATGGACAGTTCCTCCTATGACGACGGCGGGCTCGTCGGCGGCGGCGTTTACGCCCGGTACCTGCTCTCTTCGCAGTTCGCTGTGGAAGGCCACGTGGGCAGCCTGAGCTCGTGCACCAACTGCAACGAGGTCGCCTACCGCAACGACGCCCGCGTCGGCGTGGCGGGTATGTACTTCCTGAATCCGGTGATGCCCGTGGGCATGAACCTGTATGTCAAGGGCGGCCTGACGGTCAACAACATCACCTTCTCCAACGACATCACCTGGGAATCCGAGTCGATCTCCCAGACCAACCTCGAGATCGGCGGCGGCGTGGAATGGCGGCTGACCCCGTGGCTCTCCCTCAACGTCGAAGTGACCGGCATGGGCTCGGTCGGCGGCGAGGAGATCGGCACCGGCCCGATCAACGAGCAACTGTCCCCAGGTATCCCTTCCTCGGATATCAACAACGGCGCGGTGAACTTCCGCCTCGGCGTCTCCACCCACTTCTAGTCCCCTGCCGCTCCCGACCCCCACTCTCCCCTGAAGAGACCACGGAAAAGACGAATCAGGCACGGCAAGCTCAGACGTCGTTAAAAACCGGAACCAGCACATCCACATGCCGGCCTCGTTCTTCACTCCCTGCTGCTGCATGAAGGAACGCCCCGACTGCACCATCCAGATCGCCTCGAGGAGCGCTCCGAGGGCACGGCTCCATGCCGCCTTTCCCCGCAGCAGGGCCTTTGCGTGACCAGGCACCCTGGACAGTTGGTTCCGGCGGGCCGAGCCCTGCAGGGTCATGGCGCGGGCCAGCAGGCTCCGGCCTTGCAGGATCAGGCTCTCGCTGTGGATCGCCGGCACGTGCAGCAGAAACGAACTCTTCAGGGTCTTCCAGTCCTTTTCGAGGATGTCGTTGATTTGCTCATGCCGTTGGTCGTACAGGTTGGCATGCACCCGCGAGAGCAGGGCCCAGTAGTGTTGAAGATGATAACCACGAACGGTCCACCTTGAATTGTTCGCCTCGATGGTCATGGCGGCCAGGATCCGTCCGGGCTCGCCCATCCGCAGGGCCGCCAGGAGGAAACGCGTGGTGAAGTCCGCACCGCGGATGTGATCGGTCATGGACAGCCCGCGGGCGATCGAATGCAGGATGTCCACGTTGACGAGGTCCGTCCCCGGGATCTCGGTCTCGTCGCGCTCCCGGAAGCGTGTGCCCCGCAGTCGCACCAGGAAGCGTCGCCAGGCCAGGGAGGCCGGCCGGAAGACTTCTGCTGATTTGATGCCGAGGGCCAGGGCGGCCAGGCCCTGCCGAAGTGGACCGAACGAGAGGGAGACAAGCTCCACAAGATGACGGGACGGGGCCTCCAGGGAGCCAATGCGTTTCCAGAGCACGTCGTCGAGGCGCAGGTCGCCCCCCAGGTCGCCGGCAGCCTGAGATTGCAGGTGGCGCAGTAGTTCGCTCTTGCCGAGCCCCGAAGCACCATGGATCAGCCGCACCTGAAGCCCCAGATCGGCGACGGTGGCCTGGCCTTCGACAATCCAGGCCAGCTCCTGTTCACGACCCACAAACAAGGGCATCCGCGTGCCCATCGAGATACAGGCTCGACCGGCCGGCCCAGCTTCGCGACGGAGGACATGCAGGATCTCCACTGCACCGGGCCGCTTGTCCGGGTCGTGCTCGAGCAGGGCCGAACACAACCGATCCAGGTCCGGAGGCACATCCGATCGGAGCGCCCTGACCTGGGGCGCCACACCGGCGAACTTCGCGATGAGCAGCTGGGAGAATGTCCCGGTGAAAGGATGGGTCCCCGTCAGGGCCTCGAAGAGCATCACGCCCACGGCGTACCAGTCGGCGGCCGGACCCACCTGCAGGGAGGCCGCCTGCTCGGTCGCCATGAAATTGGCCGTCCCGACCGGATAGAAGCCCTCCTGGCTCAGTTCTCCGGGATCGCTCTGGGTGACGAGCCCGAAGTCGAGCAGGACAACGCGCCCTGTGGATTCGACAAGGACGTTTTCCGGCTTGATGTCACGGTGGACGCGATCCGACGCATGCAGGTAAGCCAGCGCCTCGACAAGCTAGGTCAGGGATCTTCGCAGCCGTTGCTCATGAAAGAGCGGACCACCCCTCCATCTTCTCCGCTCCCCCTTTGTCTTCTCCGAAGTCTCTTCTACTCAGGCGTATCTCGTCGGATCGGGCACGCCTGCGGCTTCGAAGCCGCGCCGGCGCAGGATGCACGCGTCGCAGCGGCCGCAGGCGGCGCCGTCGGCGGCGACGGGATCATAGCAGGTGTGCGTCAGGCCGTAGTCCACGCCCAGGGACACGCCCAGCTCGATGGTCTCCTTCTTGGAGAGGTGCATAAGCGGCGCGTGCACGGTGATGTGCCGGCCCAGCTCGGTTCCGACGCGGGTCGCGGCGTTGGCCAGGGTCTCGAAGGCCCCGATGAACTCGGGACGGCAGTCAGGGTAGCCGGAGAAGTCCACCGACGAGACGCCGATGAACAGGTCGGCGGCTTCGAGATGCTCGGCCCAGGCCAGCGCATAGGACAGAAAGATCGTGTTGCGCGCAGGCACGTAGGTCGACGGGATTCCGGCGTGGGCCAGCGGGTCGCGATCCTTGGGCACGGCGGCGCCACCCACCAGCGAGGAGTCGCCGAAGAGATCCGGCGGCAGGGTCAGCACCCGGTGTTCGAGCACGCCGAAGGCCAAGGCGATCTTCCGTGCGGCGGCCAGCTCGAAGTCATGCTTCTGGCCGTAGGAAAATGAAAGCGCGTACAGTTCGAAGCCGCGGCTGCGGGCCACGGCCAGAACGGTGGAACTGTCCAGCCCGCCCGAGAGAAGTACAATAGCTTTTTCAGACATCGGTGCTTTTCCCATTTTAAATCAGTAATCAGGATTGAATTCATTGGCGTTGGCGCGGTCAAAGTCGAATTCGACGCTGTAAACGCCGTACTCGAGCTTGGTGCTCGTGTTGAAGCCCGACCGCGTGAAGACGCGCAGCATCTTCTTGTTCTCGGCGAGCACCTCGGCTGTGAAGCCCCGGATGCCCTTTCTCTGGGCGACCGTCACCAGGTTCTGAAGCAGGAAGCGACCGATGCCCTTGTTCTGCCAGTCGGGCAGGACCGTGAAGGCCACCTCGGCGCGGTTCGTGGGGCGGTCGAGGAACCAGCGGCCGATGGCCACGATCTCGTCGTCTGGCTCCTCCCCGATGGTACCCACGATGGCGAACTTTTCCTCGTAGTCTAGCACCACCAGCGGCTGCGCCTGGGAGTGCGACAGCGTCTTGACCAGTCCCATGAACCGATAGTAGACATCCTCCTGCCGCAGGCTGTAGAAGAACCGGCGCAGCTTCTCCTCGTCGATCATCCGGATGGGCCGGAAGTTGACCTCGCGGCCGTCGGAGAGCTTGAACTGCCAGAAATAGTAGTCCGGATAGACCACGCCGTCCTTGGGCAGGATCTGATCCGGATACGCATAGTTGAGCCTCTTGGCTTCCTCGAGGAGCATGGTGCGGAACTTCGGGTGGGCGATGTTGATCAGCGCCATGGCGCGCTCGCGGATGTTCTTGCCGTGCAGGTAGGCGATGCCGTATTCGGTCACCACGTAGTGCACGTCACCCCGGGTCGTCACGACCCCGGCCCCCGAGGACAGTAGCGGAACGATGCGGGAGATCTCCCCGTTCTTGGCCGTCGAAGGCAGCGCGATGATCGGGCGGCCGTTTTTTGCCAGTGCCGCCCCGCGGATGAAGTCCGCCTGCCCGCCGAATCCCGAGTAGAAGCGGTGACCGATGGAGTCGGCGCACACCTGGCCGGTCAGATCGATCTCCAGCGCGGAGTTGATCGCGCACATGCTGTCGTTCTGGGAGATCACGCGGGGATCGGAGACATAATCGGACGGGTAGAACTCGAAGGTGGGATTGTTGTTGATGCTGTCATAGAGCCGCTTCGTGCCCAGGCAGAAGGAGGCGATGATCTTCCCCGCGTGCAGGCTCTTGGCCGAGTTGTCGATCGCGCCGCTCTCCCACAGGTCGATGAGCCCGTCGGAGAACATCTCCGTGTGCACGCCCAGGTGTTTCTTGTCCTTGAGGTACTTGAGCACCGCGTTGGGAATCGCGCCGATGCCGGCCTGGATCGTGGATCCGCTGGGGATCAGGCGCGACACGTAGAAACCGATGCGCTCGCTGATCTCGTCGGGAGGCTCGGAGACGAACTCCAGGATCGGCTCGTCGTATTCGATGAAGGCATGGAAATGCTCGACACTGACGAACCCCCCGCCGAGCGTCACCGGCATGTGCCGGTTCACCTGGGCGATCACGTACTTGGCGTGCTTGACGGCGGACAGCACCGTCTCCACGGCCACGCCCAGGGAGCAGTTTCCGAACGGGTCAGGCGGGGAGACCTGCACCAGGGCGACATCGATGGGGATGCGTCCGTTGCGGATCAGTTTGGGGATCTCCGACAGGAAGATGGGTGTGTAATCGGCCTCACCGGCCGAGACCGCGGAGCGGGCCGCCCGTCCGATGAAGAACGTGTTGAGCCGGAACATGTCCCGGAACTTGCCGGAGGTGACCGGCGACACGTTGAGGCTGATCAGGTGCAGGATCTCGGTGTCGGCGATGTTGGCCGGAAAATCACCCAGCCGCCGGGCCAGAAACTGGGGCTCGCTCACGCCTGAGCCGATGTAGATCCGGTTTCCGGGATTGATCTTCTGGTAGGCCTTCTCCACCGTGGTGAGGCGGCTTTCGTAGATTTCCTTCATTCGCGGCATGCGCCATTCCATGGCAGTACCTCCTGAGCGCGCCAGGCGCGCCGGACAGTGGGAACGTTTCTTCCCGGTTCGCGGATTTCAGGGCTGCGGGGGCGTCCAGCGAAGGATGCGCTTGCGGGCGGCCGTGGTCTCGTCGAGACGGCCAACACCGGTCCGGTAAGGCGCCCCGATCACCTTCTCGGGGTCGGTGCGGGCTTCGGAGATGATGGTTTTCACCGTCTCCACGAAGTTTTCAATCTCGATGCGGCTCTCGGTCTCGGTGGGCTCGACCATGAAGGCTCCGGGCACGATCAGCGGGAAGTACACCGTGGGCGGATGGAAGCCGAAGTCGAGCAGGCGCTTGGCCACGTCCATGGTGGAGACGTGCGTCTCCTTCTTCAGGTCGCGATCGGTGAACACCACCTCATGCAGCGTGTCCACGTCCACGGAGACCGTGAGCGTGTCCTTGAGCAGCGAGCGGACGTAGTTGGCGTTGAGCACGGCCATCTCGGTAACCTTCTTCAGGCCGGAGCCGCCGTTCTCCATGATGTACGTGAAGGCGCGCACCAGGATCGAGAAGTTGCCGAAGAACGGATGCACGCGGCCGATCGTGTTGGGCAGTTCGGAGACCAGGCGATACCTGCCCTCGTTGGTGCGCAACACCCGCGGCACCGGCAGGTACGGGGCCAGCTCTTCAGTGCAGCCCACCGGGCCCGCGCCCGGACCGCCGCCGCCGTGCGGTGTGGCGAAGGTCTTGTGCAGGTTGAAGTGCATCGTGTCCACGCCCAGATCGGCGGGACGGACCTTGCCCATGATGGCGTTGAAGTTGGCGCCGTCCATGTAGACGTAACCACCGGCGCCGTGCACCAACTCGGAAATCTCCTTGAGGTGGCTCTCGAAGATGCCAAGCGTGTTGGGGTTGGTCACCATGATCGCGGCCAGCTCGTCGTTGAGGTGCGGACGCACCGCGTCGGGCAGCAGCACACCCTCGGGCCCCGTGACGATGAGCACGGGTTCGAAGCCGTTGAGCACGACAGACGCCGGGTTGGTGCCGTGAGCGGTGTCCGGGATCAGCACCTTCTTGCGCCGCGCTCCCTGTCCGCGCAGGTCGATGGCCTTCTTGATCAGGGCCAGGCCCGTGAATTCGCCGTTGGCGCCGGCTGACGGCTGCAGGGTGACGGAGTGGAAGCCCGAGACGCGGCACAGGGCGCTCTCGAGTTGGTACATCAACTCCAGCGAGCCCTGGACGAATTCGTCCTCCTGCAGCGGATGGGTGGCCGTGAAACCCGCAAGCCCGGACATCGCGTCGTTGATCTTGGGGTTGTACTTCATCGTGCACGAACCCAGCGGATACATGCCCGTCTCGATGCAGTGGTTCCACTGCGACAACCGCACGAAGTGGCGCACGACCTCAACCTCGGAGAGTTCGGGAAGGCCGGGAGCCTTTTCACGCAGGAAATGGCCGGGAAGGCCCTCGCAGTCAAGGTTTTCGGGTGCGGGCAGCGCGTGACCGGTGCGGCCCGGCGAGCTCAGTTCGAAGATCGGGGGTTCCCGATGGAGAAGACCGGAGTGAATATGGGTGGTCATCTTATTTTCCCTCCCGGTAGAACTCTTTGGCCAGCAGAATCGTGTGCGAGATGTCGTCGCGGCACGCGGTCTCGGTGGCAGACAGCAGGATCGCTTCCTTGTACTCGGGCTTGTCCGGATAGAAGCGGCCCAGCGGCACGCCGAAGAAGATGCCGTTGTCGGCCATGTGCGCGCGGAGTCCCTCGGCGTTTTTCGGAAACACCAGCGCGAACTCGTTCATGACGGGTCCCGACACCAGCTCGCAGACGCCCGGGATCTCGAGCAGGCCGCGACGCAGCTCCATGGCGCGGTTGCGCGACAGGACGGCCATGTCCTTGAGGCCTGAAGGGCCGAGCAGCGACATGTGCACGGTGAAGGCGAGGGCGACCAGCGCCTGGTTCGAGCAGATGTTCGAGGTCGCCTTTTCGCGGCGGATGTGCTGCTCACGCGTGGCAAGCGTGAGCACATAGCCGGGGTTGCCGCGGCTGTCGACGGTCTGTCCGACGATGCGTCCGGGCATCTGCTTGACGTACTCGTCACGCACGGCCATCAGCCCCAGGCCCGGGCCGCCCATGCCGCCGGTGCCGGAGATGCCCATGCCCTCGCCCACGGCGATGTCCACTCCGAGCTGGCCCGGAGACGCAAGCACCGCCAGGTGCGACGGATCGGACACGCTCACGATCGAAAGCGCACCGCCCTGTCGAGCGGCGACTGCCACCGCGGCCACGTCCTCGACGACGCCCAGGAAGTTGGGGTAGCCCACCGCCACGGCGGCCACATCGGAGGTCACCGGTCCCGGCAGGAGGGTCGCGCCGGTCTTCCCGTCCAGCGGGAGCCAGCGGATCTCCACCTCTCCGAAGGCGTGCAGCATGGTGCGGATAACGGTCTGGGCGTGGGGATGCAGGCCCTCGGAGACCCACACCGAGCGGCGCTTTCCTTTGTGGACGCGAAGCGCCAGGAGCAGGGCCTCACCCACGGCCGAGGCTCCGTCGTACAACGAGGCGTTGGACACGTCGAGACCCATCAGTTCGGTGACGATGGTCTGAAACTCGAACACCGCCTGCAGGGTTCCCTGGCTCACCTCGGGCTGGTACGGCGTATAGGCTGTCTGGAACTCGGAGCGGCCGATGATGGTCTCCACCGCCTTGGGAACGGCATGAAACGGTGCACCCGCCGACGCGAGCATCACGCAGAAGACCTTGTTCTTCGAGGACAGGCCCTCGATGTAGCGGCGCAACTGGCACTCGGGCAGGCCCGGCGACTCGTCGGGCTTCTCGGTGCGCTGATCCCGCGGGATGGAGCGGAACAGTTCCTCGACGTCCTCGACCCCGATCGTCTTCAGCATGTGTTGGATATCATGTGGGGAATGGGGCAAATATCGCATGCACACTCCTTTTCTGGGAGGTATGGAAACCAAAAAGGCGTTCACCGGCCCCGGTGAAGAACAGGGGATCTATTCTTCTAAAGCGCAGTGATCCGAGTACAGCGTGGCGTCCAGGAGATCGCTGGTGTCGTCACCGCCGGACGGTTCGATTTCGAGAATCCATCCGTCGGTGTAGGGGGCGTCGTTGACGAGCTCGGGTGCATCGGCCAGATCTTCATTGAATCCGACGATCTTGCCGGAAACGGGCGCATAGATGGGGCTGGCGGTCTTCACGGACTCGATGGTGCCCACCTCGTCGCCGGCATCGACGACATCGCCTTCATCCACGGAAAGGTCGACTTCGACCACGTCACCCAGGTGACCCACCGCGAACGAGGAGATGCCCATGCGGTTGGTCTCGGGATCGAACCATTCATGCGTGCGGGAATAACGAAGATTGTTGGGATATTCACTCATTACCAATCTCTCCTTCACTGATTCTCTCGAAAGAATCCTCGATGAAAACGCATCCATACTCAGGAACGTTTGTAAAATGGTCCTTTCACCAGGGTCGCGGGGACCCACTTGCCGCCGGCGTCGACCACGATCGCGGTCTCGGGTTTGCTGTTCTCGGTCGGCACGTAGGCCATGCCGATGGACTGGTTCAAAAACGGCGTTCGCGTCCCTGAGGTCACGTGGCCGATCTTGGCGCCCGGGGCTTCGGGGGTCCCGCCCGGCAGATACACGTCGTGATGCTCGCGGGGGATGCCCTTTCCCGTGGCCACGAAGCCCACGAGCTTCCGTTTGGGCTTCTCTTCCTTCTGGCGCACCAGGGCCTCACGGCCGATGAAGTCACCCTTTTCCAGCTTCACGGTGAAGTTCATGCCGGCCTCCCACGGGGTCGTGGTGTCGTCGATGTCGTTCCCGTACAGCCAAAGGCGGGCCTCCAGCCGCAGCGTGTCGCGCGCACCGAGTCCGGCAGGAGCCAGTCCCAGCGGACGCCCGAATTCAAACAGGCGCTCCCAGGCGGCCTCGGCCTGGTCGGGGTGGAGGAAGATCTCGAAGCCGTCCTCGCCGGTGTAGCCGGTGCGGGCGATCATGGTCTTCCTGCCGCACAGGTCAATCCAGCCAAGCCCGAACCCGGGGATGGTGCCAAGATGATCCGCGCCGGCGGCCAGCGCCAGGATCTGGGCGGCCTTCGGGCCCTGCAGCGCCAGCAGCGCCACATCCTCGCTGACATCCACGGGCTTGACGATCCTGGCATGCTCGGAAAACCAGGCAAAGTCCTTGTCCTTGTTGGACGCGTTGACCACGATGATGAGGTCGGTGGCGGTGCGCTTGTACACGATGCAGTCGTCCACGATGCCGCCATGGGGATGGCAGATCGGGGTGTAGATGGCGTGGTTGTCGGGGATGGCGGCCACGTCGTTGCTCACCATGTAATTGATGGTCTCGAGCGCACCGGGACCCTGGAACAGGATCTCACCCATGTGCGCGACATCGAAAAGCCCGGCCTCCTGACGGACGGCCATGTGCTCCTTGCGGATGCCTTCGTACTGCATGGGCATCAGGTGGCCGGCGAAGTCGACCAACTTGGCACCCATTTTCGCATGAATACCGGTGTACGGAGTTTGTTTGGTCTGTGACATGAACACCTCCTGCCAGCGAGAATTGAACGAAAGATCAATTTCGGTCAAGAAAAAAAACCTGCTTTTTCAGCATTTGAAAAGTCTAGATATGATGCCGATTTTTTCTTCTTTTTCCGCGCTCTTCAGAGCGGACCCCGAAAGGCCCCGGGGAGTTGGTGAAATCTTTCGCGAAAAGCAGAAATCAGGCGGATGCTATTTGATGCGCCAGGGCTTCGGGAAGATGCGCCAGCGCTCGTTCACGTAAATGAGTCCGTCGAAGCGCATGCCGCGCTCCTTGCCCGGCTCGGTGAAGCGAACCATGTATATGGTCAGACCGGCCTTCAGATTGGGCGCCATCTCCAGCCAGCCGCCCGGAAATTCGCGGCTCTTCTCGGACTTGGCCTTCAGATCCTCGGAGGTGACCGACAACACGTTGATCTCGGTCTGCCCGGGTTTCGTCTTCAGCGTAAGCAGGCCCTTGTCCCAGGGCTCCTTGTAGGTCTCCGCGGCCTTCTTCGCAAAGTCACCTTCGAACACGGCGGCATAGTCCTCGGCTACAGGGCGCAGCAGGTTGGAGAGCTTCTCGGCGTTGGAGCCACCGTCGGCGATGAACTCGCCCATCAGTTTCTTCAGGCCTTCCTCGGTCCCGGGATACTGCCCCTTGGCCTGTGCGCCCGGACCGCCCTTCTTGCCGCCGCAGGAAACCGCGACCGCCAGGATCACCAGGAACAGACACCCACGCACAAAATAATTTTTCATTTTACGCCTCCTTAAGGGCAGTTGACGGCGTCTCAGCGCCAGAACGTACAATTCATGAAATCCATGCTGCCGGCAACCAGAAAATGGAGCGCCATGCCGGGCATGATGGAGCGGCCGTTGAGGCTCAGGCGGCACAGGATGAAGCCCGCGGCGATGGCGGCGAAGATCTCGGCCTCGGGCTTGCCCCAGTGCGCGACGACGAACGGCATCGTCGAGAACAGGATCGCCCCCTCGCCATAGCGTTTGTAAAGACCGAACAGCAGGTAGCCACGGAAGAAGAACTCCCACGCCAGCCACTTGATCAGGTACGCAGCCTGGTACATCACAAAATAGTCGAAACTGTTCTTGATCAGCGGCAGCTTCGGATACTTCGCCTGGAAACCGGCCGTCTGGGACATGAGGATGACCACCGGCACGAACGCCAGGAACAACAGCAGCACGATGCGGAACTCCCGGCCGGCGCCGGCGAACCGGACCCCCAGGTCCGCCGGGGTCAACTTCAGGAAGAACCACGACAGCGCGACCGGCAGACACATCAGCAGCGCGAAGGCCACGACATGGGAGTACAGATACGAGTACAGACCCACCTTCGCAGCAGGCAGGGTCTTGGCGTACTGCGGGAACATGCGCACGAAGTCCTCGGGCTTGCCGTGATAGAGGTACAGGATCAGCACCGCGCACCCTGTGACGGCTACGAACACGCTCTGGAAGTCAAGCTCGGGAAACCAGTGATGGAACCAGCCGCCGGGATCGAGCCGGACGGGGGTCGAAACCGTCTTTTTTGTCGCGGAGCGTTTCATCCGCAAAAACCCCTGTGTTTGATGATGTTTCGTTGGAAGGTCGCTGGACGGGAAGGATGCAGGCCGTGCATCAGATGTCCAGGTATTCCTTTTCCTTGCGCTCCTGCTCTTCCTTGCAGCGGATGCACATGGTGGTCACCGGACGGGCCTTGAGGCGCCCGGCGGTGATTTCCTCCCCGCAGGACTCGCAGATGCCATACTGTCCCTCATCCATGAGCGTGATCGCGTCTTCGATCTTGCGCAAAAGGAACTTCTCGCGGTCGCGGATGCGCAGCTCGAAGGAAAGCAGGTACTCGCTCGAGGCCAGATCGTTCTCGTCGGCCAGCTCATCCCGGTCCAGCCCCAGATCCGTGGTCATCTGGTTCTTGGCCGCGTCGAGCAGCTTCTGACGGCGCATGTTCAGGTCGGCGCGGATTTCTTCAAGGTCCTTGGGAGAAAGGGGCATGTCGGTTCTCCTTTCCATGGCCTTCACAGGCACAGGGAACAAACAGAAAACACAGTGTCCCGGATGCACCGTCGGTTGTCAAGGGTTTTGATGGTCTTCGATACGGGGAAAAGCGGGAATTCAACCCGGGGGCCGGCGCACGAAATGGGGCATCTCGGTCGGTATTTCCAGGCTCAGTTCGACAAAGCCGGCATACTCCCCGCCTTCAAACCACGGGGTCTGGTAAATCATTTTATTCACGCCGGCCTTCTCGATGGTGTAGACGTTCTTCTGACGGTGCTCCATCAGATCGAGGAGCTTGCTGCGGGCCGGCTCCGGGTGACAGTCGATCAGGCTCTGGCCGAGCAGGGATCGGCCGCCCCAGCGCTCGAAGGAGCGCACGGCGCGTTCGTTCATGTACAGGATGATGCCGTCGCGATCGCAGACCGTGACGGCGCCGTCGAAATCAAGAATCCAGTCAGGCATCATGGGGGCTCCTCCAGTCGCGGAAATATGCTACAATTCCGGCGCGAAAGAAAGCTGTCCGCTTTCGCCGCGGAAAGGGCAACTTCGTTGCCGCCATGAAAGGAAGGCCCGTACCCATGAAAAGATTCCTGATTCCATTGATGTGGCTCCTCCTGCTGCCCGCCTGCGACGACACGGCGGGGAAGTCCGTGTGTCCCGACGGCATCGCCACCGGCTCCGAGAGCTGCGACGGCACCGACCTGCGCGGTGCCACATGCCAGACACTCGGCTATTACGGCGGCGCGCTGGCCTGCTCGGCTGAGTGCGGCTGGGATCTGGCGGGCTGCGAGCCCTCGGGCCGCTGCGGAGATTCCATCGTCCAGTCGGCCTTCGAGCAGTGCGACGGCACCGATGTGGGTCTTGCAACGTGCGAAAATCTCGGACTGGGGACCGGTGAGATCCTGTGTACGTCCAACTGCCGCATTGACGACTCCGGCTGCTCCAATCCTGCCGTCTGCGGTGACGGCCTGCTCCAGGGATCCGAACTGTGCGACGGCCTGGATTTCGGCGGCCAGACATGCAACGGCCTCGGCTTCGCCGGCGGGCAGCTCGCCTGCAACACCTCCTGCGAGTTCGACACCTCCGCATGCCAGGCTGCAGCCGTGTGCGGCGACGGTATTGTCGGCGACGGCGAGGTGTGCGACGGCGCCGACCTTAACGGGCAGACCTGCACCGGCCTCGGATACTACGGCGGGGACCTCGCCTGCACGGGCGCCTGCACACTGGATCAGGCCCCCTGCGCGGCCGCCGGACGCTGCGGCGACGGCACGATCCAGGGCACCTTCGGAGAGGTCTGCGACGGCGCCAACCTGGCAGGGCAGACCTGCGAGACCCGCGGCTTCGTCGGCGGCACCCTCGCCTGCAGCACCTCCTGCTCCTTCAATGAGAGCGGCTGCGGAGACAGCCAGGCCGACATCGTGTGCGGCCGCTGGAACGCCGACCGCGTCGACATGAACGAGGGCATCTGGTCGGGCAGCGTGAACACCTGCAGCGCAGGCGACATCGGGGCCCCCGGCCGCGCCAACGCGCTCAAGTTGGTCAACCTGTACCGCTTCCTGGTGGACCTGCCCCCGGTGACGACGGATCCCACCCTCGATGCCAAGGCCGAGAAGTGCGCGCTGATGATGACCGCCAACAACACGATCAACCACTTCCCCCCCACCAGCTGGACCTGCTACTCCGCCGACGGCGCCAACGCCGCGGGCTCCTCCAACCTGGCGACCACGCCTGGCGTCCAGGCCGTGGATCTCTACATGGTCGACCCGGGCAACCCCACGACCATGGGCCACCGTCGCTGGATCCTCTCCAACTCCTTCGGACCCACGGGGCTGGGCTCGACGAACTCCTACTCCTGCATGTGGGCCTTCGGCAGCGGCAACGCCGGCAAGAGCTGGACGGCCTACCCGGGGCCGGGCATCTTCCCGGTCCAGGCGGTGAATCCGTCGTGGTCGTCGATCGACCAGACCGGCTGGACGCTGCAAAGCGACTCGATCAACCTCGGCTCGGCCGTGGTCACCATCACCATGGACGGCAGCACCGCCCGCCCGGTGACGATCACCCACCTGGGAGCGAACTACGGCTCCTCCTATGCGATCTCCATGATCCCGCAGGGCTGGTCCACGCAAGCCGGCCACACCTATCACGTCTCGGTCACGGGCGTGACCCCGGCGATCTCCTACGACGTCGAGGTCGTGGACTGCTCGGCGTTCTGACGCGACAGTTCTTCATAGCAACGATTCATTTGACGAGACTGGAAAAGGGGTTTAGCCTCGGGTTTTACGCCGGATTTTTCTCCACGGCAGAAGATCCGGCGGCTCCGTGTCAGAGAGGTGTCCACGATGTTCTTCAAGGCAAAAGAAGGCTCCACGACCGCACTGATCCAGTTGTGCATAGGCTACTTCATCTTCTACGTGATCACCGGCGTATCCGTTAAGTATTTCCTTAATGGTGCTCCCGGGTTCCCCGCCATGGAGGGCATGGAGTTTCTTGTATACTCCACGGCCGGCGGCATGGGCATCTCCATGCTCGTGGTGATGATCCTGAAATGGTATCGCTTCGAATCCCCGAACCGGGCGAAACTGGGTCCGTTCGACGTGCCCGCGGAGTTCCTGTACATCATTCCGTCTGGCATATGCACGGCCGTGGTCGTTCCTACCACCACGCTGCTGTACAGTTTTGACGGCATCTCGGTCATGGTGGCCATGGTCCTGATGCGGGGCTCGGTCATCGTCATCTCCCGCTTCGTCGACGAACTCCAGATCCGGCAGGGCATCCTGAAGCGGACCGTCTACATGGAGGAGAACATCGCCGTGATCATCGCCATCGCGACGGTGGCCCTCGGAATCCTGAGCCCGGCCAAGGGAGGCGCCAGTCCGTTCTCCTCGGTCCCGGTGATGGTCATCTTCATCTCCTACATCTGCGCCTACGCCCTGCGCATCTACATCATGAACTACTACAAGAACACCCGTCCCAAGGGCTCCACCGGCTCCAACAAAGGGTTCTTCGCCATCGAGCAGATCACCGCCACCACCACGGTCGGGCTGGTGACGCTGGTGCTGCTCGTGCTGTACACCGCCGGCGTCGTCTCGGGTCCCCGCTCCAATTGCGTCGCGGAGTCGATCCTCTCCCCCAACCCGGGCTGGTGGTACTGGGCGCTGCTGGCCGGCGCGGCCTACGGCGTCGTGGCCTTCTTCTCCGTGTTCATCTTCATGTTCAAGGGACGCACGGCCACCTTCGCCGGTCTGGTCAACCGCCTCACGAGCCTGGTGGCCGGCACCATCGCCACGCTGCTGTTCGCGGTGATGTTCGGCGGCAAGTATCCGCACTACATGGACTGGGTCGGACTGGGCCTGATCCTGGTCGCCGTGGCGTTCATGACCAAGGCCGAGAAGCGGCGCGCCCGGGAACTTGCCCAAGAGGAACTTGGGTAGGCCCAAGAGGAACGAAATCTGGATTCGGACCTCTCCGGGTCCGGCCTACTTGTCCTTGAGATCCGAAATGGCGAACCAGGTCTGGGTGGGGCGGATCCGGCGGGGAGAATCCCTTGGCTCGGGGGGCCGGCGATCACCCGGCTCCACGGTCGCGCATTCGGTCTGGTAGCCCTGGATGGTGTACACCAGCGCTCGGTCGAAGAAGTCCATCATCATGACCATCAGTTCGAACACGCCGTGCATCTGGAGGGCATCGGAGAACAGGCTCTCCTCCTCGAGCACCTCCATGAGAATGGTCTTCTCCAGGGACAGCGCCACGACGAGTTCGAGCAACTCGAAGCCCTCGGCGCAGCGACGACGGCCCAACTGGAAGTAACGGTCCTTGGCCTCCTCGCGGGAGATGCGGTGATCCAGCCAGTGCCCGAGGGAGGCGTAGACGTTTTCGGCGCGCCTGCCCAGTTCGACCTCGGACAGCCGCCGGTAGGAGGTGGTCAGCGGGTTCTCCAGCACCACCTTGCTCCATCGAGCCCCGAGCGCGGGCGCCTTGCGTTCTATCAGTTCAATCATTCGAGTGGAAAGGATCATGGTATACTCCCGTCCGGCGAAGGTCAGTCGCGCATCCGGGCCATCTGGCGTTCGTCGTCCTTGCGTCGCAGATCCTCGCGTTTGTCGTACTGACGCTTGCCCCGGACGAGCGCGATTTCAAGTTTCGCCTTGCCTCTATCGTTAAAATATACCGTCAGAGGAATGAGGGTCAACCCCTTTTCCCGGGTTTTCACCGTGATGCGGGTGATCTCGATGCGGTTCATCAGCAGCTTGCGGCGGCGCAGGGGCTCGTGGTTATAGCGGTTGGCCTGCTTGTACTCGGCGATCCGGGCGCCCACCAGCCACAGTTCCATCCCGGCGACCTCGACGTAGGCGTCGGCGATGTCCATCCCGCCGCCCCGCAGGCTCTTGATCTCGGAGCCGGTCAGCGCCATGCCGGCCTCGTGACGCTCCACGATCTCGTACTCGAAATGTGCCTTGCGGTTGCGTACCACGACCTTTCCGGTCACAGTGGATTGCTTTTTTTTGGCGGTCGTCATCGGGGTACAGTCGATTCCGGATCAGTAAATGCGGTCCACGCGGCCCTGCACTTCCTTGAAGGTCGGGCGGGCGGGCTCTACCTGGCGGCCGAAGCAGATTCCCATGTTTTCGAAGAAGCGGCACTCCTCAAGGTCCACAAAGCGCTGCTTGATCAGTTCTGCGGTCTTCTGGAAGCGGATCTCGGTGCCCTTGACCTCGACCACGGAGACGCCGGAATATCCAGCCATCAGCAGCTCCACCGCTGCCACACCGGCCTCGGCGCCGAAGTTGACGTCATAGGCCGAGGAGCCGCCGGAGCGGACCAGGTGGGACGGCTGGATCATGCGGATCTCGGGCATCTCGTAGAGCTTCTCCACGAACATGCCGGTCTTCTTCATCATCTCCTTGGTGAACAGGTCATGCTCCATGCGCTTCTTGAGCTCCTGCACGACGTACTTGCCCGCGCCGGAGAGCTTCTTGTGGCCGAACGAGTCCACGCCGGCGGTGTCGTCGGTGAGCTCGGCACCGGAGGAGTCGCGGATGCCCTCGGCCACCACGATCGAGTACGTGCCGGCGTTGACATCGCTCTCCATGATGCGGCGCCAGTAGATGGTCTTCATGTGCTCATAGAGCACGTCAAAGTCGACGGGCAGCTCCGGAATCAGGATCGCGTCGGCGGCCCCGGCGATGCCGCCGCGGAAGGCCGTGTGGCCGGCGTAACGGCCAAAGACCTCGATGACCATGATGCGGTTGTGGGTGCGCCCTGTGGTCTTGAGGTCCTGGGTGATCTCGGAGATGCGGTTGATCGTGGAGTCGCCGCCGACCGAGTAGGAGTTCAGGTCCAGATCCATGGTCTTGGGTGCATGGATGCAGCGGATGCCGTTGCTGGCCAGATCCACGAGCACCGAGCCGGTGTCGTCACCGCCGGAGATGATCAGCCCGTCGATGGAGTGCTTGGCGAGGCCCTCTTTGATCCGCTCGTACTTCTTCTCGTCCTTGATCGAGGAGATCTTCACACGAGAATGGCCCGCCTCCGAGCCGGCCACCGACACGTTGACGTTGTCGAGGCGGCGGGGGGTCAGTTCGGTGAGCTTGTCGAACTCAATCAAATTATACAGGCCGGCATAGCCGTTGGGGATGACCAGCGCCTTGATGCCGTGGGAGAGCGCGGTGAGGCTCACGCCCTTGACCACCGCGTTGAGGCCGGCGCAGTCGCCGCCGGAGGTGATGATGCCGATGTTGCGCATTTGCATGAGGGTCAACTCCTTTCGGGTTCGTTTCGATCAGGTTTTCGCCTGCGAAAGCGGGGGATTTATAGCATTGAACGGAAAGAAGGGGAAGAAGGAAGAAAAAGGGTGGTCGGACGGGTCAGACTGGTCAGACGGGTCGGACTGGTCAGACTGGTCAGACGGGTCCTACTCCCGCTCGATCCCCTCCAGCTCCAGGTACAGGGCGGCCTTGAGCAGCGTGTTGGCGGTGTGGTGGGTGACGTCGGCGCGGAGCGTGCGTCCGTCGGGGGTCTGGGGCCAGGCGCCCTCGACCAGGACCGGGTCGACCGCGCCTCGTGTGTCGCCGGCGCGCAACTGGAGCTTCTGCAGCGCGTACAGGGCGAAGAGCGTGCTCTCACGATAGGTCAGGGCCCGCTCTGTGTCGCCCCGCAGGACGGCCAGCCGGTACCCGTCCACGACCCCCTCCAGGCGCAGGGCGGTGCGCCAGGTGGCCCCACCACCGGCCTCCGGGCAGACATAGTGGCCCAGCTTTTCGAGATCGCCGGTGTTGTGGGGCAGGTGCTGGGACGCCACGATCGGATCGGTCAGCCGGAACAGGTACTCAGGGATCCATTCCAGCGGCCGCTGCGCGTACAGCCGCAGCAGCGGATCGGCCACCCAGAGGCTCATCAGATAACCCTCGTCGGTGGCCTCGTAGGACCGCTCCGGGTGCAGATACAGCCAATAGCCCGTGCTCTCCATCGCATCCAGGTAACGGACGTCCCCGGTGATTTCGTGGAGCCTCCCGAGGGCCTGCAGGGCCTGCCCCCACTGCAGGGCGCCACCCCGGGTGAAGAGCCCGCCCTCGCCTATGCTGCGCAGCAGGTACAGCCCCAGTTGGTCTATCAACCCATCCCGGGACGAATCACCGGTCTGCTGGGCGTGGGAGGTCAGGCTCAGGAGCAGAAGCGCGGTGCCTCCCAGATCGGCCAGCGAGGCAGAACCGTCGGCCTGCTGCGTCACCTGTGGGGTGATCCATCGCAGCGCCCACTCGGTGGAGAGGGAGAACTCCGGCCGCCCCGTGAGCTCGGCCAGCATCGCCTGCGTGAAGGTGCTGCCGCACTGGCGATGAATCTCGTCGTCGTCGGCCCACGTTCCGGTGCGGAGGTCGTACTGGTAGCCGAAGCCGCCGTCGGAACGCTGAACCTTCATGAGATAGTATCCACCCAGGGCGGCCGCGTAGATGATTCCGTCCTCGCCCGTGTCCGGACCGGAGAGCGAAAGCGGCGGGGTCAGGGCATCGGCGGCCTCGGTGATGGTGGCGTATTCCGCTGGCCATTGGCCGCGCGGAAGGCGGGAGGAATCGTAAGTGCAGAAGGCTGGCTCCTCGAGGACGAAGTTTCTCAGGGAGGTCAGATCCTCGCTGCAGCCGACTGTGATGACCAGCAGGAGGAGAAGCCCCATGGACCAGGGAATCCAGGAAGGACGTGCTGGGCGCACACCCGAGGGGGGCGTGGATCCACCAACAGCGGAAAAGACCTGAGAATCGATCCTTTCATGCCTGCCTATTTCCATGCGATGCCTCCGAGATAGCCGATGACGCTCTCGGCATTGCCGTTGCCCTCGTAGCTGTCGGATTCGGCGATTATCTCCATCTCCGTGTGACCCAAAACACGCAGCGCCGACATCATGATCGCGGTGGGGATCTCACCGCAGATCGAGATCTGCTGGCCGGTGACGTAGTCGTACAGGCCCTGCACATCCAGCGCAGCCACGTAATCCCGAAGCACCGCGTCCTTGGCGCGGGCGATCTCCAGGGGCTCGCGGTGCACCAGATCCGTCGTCGTCAGCAGCAGGACATCCTCTCCGGCGGCCTCGAGGTCTTGCATGAAGGCGGCCAGGGCAGCGCCCACCTCGTTGACGCGATCGTGGGTGAAGTCCTTGAAGTGGTTGCGGCTGTTGTCGGCAAAGGCGATCACGATGATCCGGGCGTCGGGGTTGACGTACGGCAGGAAGACCACCTGCAGTTCGGCCGGGTGGCTCTCAAAGGGCGCCTCCTCGGCGACCAGCTCCGGGATCCGCGCCTGCAGCTCCGTGACCAGCGTCCGGTCCACCGGGACCGCATAGCCCGGGATCAGCCACGGCCCCTGATCCCAGACGGCCATGGGTGACCCCTTCAGGTCGTGGTCCGACGCCAGCACGATCACCACCCCGGGCACCTCGACGCGGGCGAGCACCTCGGCCTGCACCACGCCCGAGTACCGCAGGCTCGCGTGGGGCGTGAGCACGGCCGTCGCCCGACGACGCTCCGGCGCCTGCACGTCCCGCATCAGGCCCACGACGTTGCGATACAGGTCCACCGGGTCCCCCGGATAAAAGTCGTCTGCGTACATCCACATGCGGGCATCGGGATCATCAGCGCCGGGCTGGGGCCCGGAGAAGTCCGGCGTCTCGATGTCGTCCCACCCGGTCTTGGTCTCGTCGGAGCATGCGACGGCCGAAAAAAGAAGCAGGACCCACAGCGCCAGCACGGTGGCACCCGGGGAAATCCAACTTATGGGCGGGGGGGATTCAAATCTTCGCATGGGCATCCTCACTCCACGATCACCCTTCCACTGAACCCAGCCCCATGTCAAGCCTCTTGGCCGGGTCAGTTTCACAGCCGCAGGGTCAGCCAGGTCGCCACATCGGCGGGCAGGATCGTCTCCTCCCAGACCTCGGAGAGCAGGTCTGCCAGGGCCTCGTCGGCGGGGATGATCGTCAGCGGATCGGCCGCGAAGTCGGCCACGTACGATGTCGGTGAGAGCCACTCCAGAAGCCGCGCGGCCACTGACGAAATGGACTCTCCGCGGCCCTCGAGCACGCGGATCCGGGCCAGGTACGCGGTCATCGCGGGGCGGCTCCAGGCATACCAGCGGGTCGCGCCGTCGGGCACCAGGCGGGAGATCAGGTAGCCCGTGGCCAAGGTGGTCATCGAGGGAAAGACCGGCTCGGCCGACATCGGGCCGTGGGTCAGCGAGGTCGTCTCCCAGTCGACGGGCGTGTCGTGGGTCCAGGTCAGCGCATCCACGCCCGGGCAAGCCGCGACCAGATCGGTGCTCTGGGAAAACGGCACCAGGGTATCCCAGTCGTCGTGGAGCACCAGCGT
>Ga0180007_10000836_pt1 | contig 46495 bp, 82 predicted proteins | sample MM_PC_MetaG_FD_121122 | JGI IMG/M metagenome (GOLD analysis project Ga0180007, IMG submission 121122) | Groundwater microbial communities from the Aspo Hard Rock Laboratory (HRL) deep subsurface site, Sweden - MM_PC_MetaG | ecosystem: Environmental > Aquatic > Deep subsurface > Groundwater... | reverse complement strand
CTGATAGTTTCATTTTTATTGCTCCTATTTTATTTATTATTCTGAAAAATTAGGTATCTATTAAATATTGAAATACTGTAAATCCCCAGGAAACTTAGTTTTATCTATCCATATACATTTTGGTACTTGTTTAACTCACTTTCCAGCTTGCCGCAGTTTGAGCATTTCATTTAATCACCCCCTTATCAAATATTTTTTGTGCTTCAGCTGGCCTGGTATAAGTATGCTGGCTTTTGTACTCATACCCGCATTGATTTATAAATTTCAACCACGATCCATAAAAGATAGTTATTGTGCTAGCCACTGGTCGTATTTTAGCGTTTGCCCAGTCCTGCGTGGTAGGGACTTTTCCATATTTCTTTTTGTATTTCTTTAACTCTTTAACAGCTAATTTTTCTTTAAACATAATTACGCCCCCCTCTTTTATTTTATTTTTAATCTCCGAAACAAAATATCTTATTTTTTAATAGTAAATCAGAGCTGCATATACCGTTATAGTTCCCAAAATCATAAAAGCGATAAGACAAACTATCTATTTTTTTTAACCATACACTAACATTTTTTATTTCGCCCCCTCCGATATTAATTTTTATTTTACACTTTTTGTAATTCATTTTTTTTACTCTCCTTTTTGTTTTTGTGTTTTATATCATGTTATTTTCTCTAAATGAAAAATACTTATTATCATTACATATAATAATGCTGTCTAGCAAGTTAAAATCCATATAGCTTCCTCCCTCTTTTAAATGGTTACATATTTTTATATCATCTTGGCTAGGCTTTAATGTTTCGGACGGATGATTATGTGCAATTATGAAATTGTCGCAAGAATAATGCAATAGTGTTCTAAATACTTCTTTAGGATATATTGTACATCTATTAGATGTTCCTATTCCGAGTAGTTCTATGATTTTTATTTTATTTGCAGTGTTTAAACCAATAACCCAAAAATGCTCTTTTGTTTTGTCAAGCTCTGATTCAGTATTCAGAATAGTATTGAATATTTTACTAACATTTTCAGGGTTTGTTACTGATTCCATTTTGCTTGGTATTTTAACTTTCATTTTTTTTACTCTCCTTTGTGTTTATTTCTGTAGTTTTCAGCTTGCCTTGTAGGCTATTATTTTTTTATTTATACGCTTTTATCCGCTCTCTAATATATATATTTGCTTCATTTTGAGTTTTGCAGATAGAGGCACAATCTACTAATCCTGTGAATACATCTCGTATTGATATTATTATACTGGATGCCCCATCAGGGATATATTGCTCAATGCTTTTTTCATAGCCATCATTATCAATAAATTTTTCTAATATTTCAGTTTTCATTTTAAATCTCCCTTTTTTTCCATTCATTTTTCAATGCATTACAATGTTTTTCAAATTCACTTATCATTTTTTGTTCAAGTTTGCCTAATTCGTAAAACAAATATTCATTCTTGGTGTTATCTTCATTATCTACTATCTGTTTTTTGATTATATTTATTTGTTTTAAGTACTTTTTAGCCATTGCTATAGCCATTCCTGCTGGGCTGGAACACACTGAACATATAGAATGACTATTTTCTGTTCCCGATTCCCCTGTCTGTTTTCCGCACCATGCGCAATATACTGGATATTTCATTTTATTGTCTCCTTCCTTAAATAAAAGTAGCCGCCTTCATTAGTGTTCTGGTCACTAACTCCAGCGGCTTATAAACCTAAAAAGAGCCTGCCAGAATCAGCCTCCTATTTTTAATTCACTTGCCAGAATCAAGGAACGATTAACTTTCTTTCTAATATAAGTATAACAGAAAATTACAGTTTTGTCAAGGGTTTTTAAAAATATTTTTTGGTGTCACCTTTGATGTAGTTCCTTAGACGGACAATGTTAAAAAGCTCTCCTGGGCAGGACTTAGAAGAAAAGCTCCTATGCCCCAGAATGTTGCGAGTTGGAATGTCGAATTTATCCTTATAATACCTGCAAAGTGATGATAAAATGAAGTATTGATCGTGCGTAGGCTCTATTATGTCATAATTTCCAACAAGGCATATCCCGATCGCATCGTGGTTTCTGCCTCGCGTATGCGCTCCTTTAATATCAAGGCTGCGTCCATTATATATCGTTAAAACCCCTTTGACATTCTCAATAACTGCATTATATCCTATGTCTTCGAATTTGTACGGACTACCGGGAATCTCTCCCTTATGCCAGCGGCGGATCGCTTCAAAATCAACGACCTGCCTGTCCCTGGTTAGCGAATGATGAATGATAATATATCGCCAGGTCATGTTGCCTTTATAGTTTTTTATGATGTCAAATATATTATCCATTCATTAACTCCCTGTTTCCTTTTTTAATTAACGGAATCCTGGTCATTGATTAACTTTCCGTTTTTATAATGCGCAATCATCTGCCATTGATTATCGTTTAATATGCAATATCTTAACATTCTTGCAGGACTTATATCTTCGGCCTCCAATTTTATAAATGGCACTTTCAAGTATTCGATCACGTTACTTGCGAACTCACTACAAAAATCAGCATATTTAAGTTGAGGCATAAACTTGAAAAAGAATCTTAGAAATCCAGGATAATCATACATTCTACCTAATGCCCCTTGCGCATAAGACAATGCTTTATCGTAATCTTTTTCGAGAACATCTAAAGGATGAAACAACCAAAATTCATGGCCATTCTTTATGTATTTAGAAATATGTCTTTCTTGATTCCCGAACATTGTTGATTCAAAAACTGTTCTATCGAACATGACAAAAGCGTGTGATGCAAGAAATTCTTTTTGTATTTTCTCAAATTTACTTGAATAATATTTGATAATTTTACTAATCATCGCATTCCCTGATGTAATTCCTAAACAAAAACCACGAATAGGGATATTATCCATTGGCACATCATATATTGTTTTTGATTCATTTAGTTTTTTTATAATATCCATTGTCGGTGCACCTCTTCTTATTTTCTATTTTATTTACTAACTCTTCAAATATATCACTATGCTCTTGAGGAGTATTTAAAGCCAATGCTTTTTTGAATTCGTCCGCTTCGATTTCTTTTTCTTTAACTGATTTTTTTAACCCCCTATTTTCTAGCACCGTTTTAATTAACGAATATATTATCCATAACCCAAACATAATAACACCTATAATAGAACCTATAATATATTTCATTAAGCTTGATTCATTTGTTGTTTGCGTAACATCACGGCCAGCGGACTGCTGTGTTTTATTTATTTTATTATTTACTCCTGCTATTGCCTGTAGGTTAGCTTCCATTTGTGTTACTATTTTCATTACGCTATTTTCAAGCTCCGCAACCTTGTTATTCATTTTCTCTATGCCGGTTACTTTATCAGCAAGCTTCATTTCTTCGGCTGCCTGGAAATTTAATAACCTGATCTTCTTACCTGAACTGCCGCAACCTATAAAATGGCAGGATATAATTAAAAACAAAAGTATTAATAATATCCAACTATAAATATCGTTTTTGGCAAACATTATTCATTTTCTCCAAGATTCATTGAAAATCTTAATTTTTGTGTAAACCAAATGGAATCCTGTGTTGACTTCAATTCAAGTATAGGTTTTATGTCATACCGGCCTGTCTTAATTACATCAAACTCTATATTGAGTATCGTTCTATACTGATTATTCAAATCAGATTCAAACTCGATTGATTGATTAAAAAATGACGCCTTCGCATATCCTATTAATTCAAAATCGTCGTAATGATCGCCCGCGTATGTGAACCCATACCTGTAATAAACAAACGGATTCTTTGTAATATAATTTAAGAATACTTTCGCTGATTGTGTATGCTGGTTTTCTGATTCAGCAAAAAAATCTTCATACTCAAAAAAATTTGTCAACTGTGTTTTAATGTGATACAAAGAGAAACTGCCAGATTGCTCCTGCTCTTGCGCCGCATACAATCTTGTCTTTAAAAAATCAATACCTACTCCAGCTAGAAAATCAACCGAATCATCTGTTTTAGATGATCCCATTAATTCATCAACAAACAAATTTGTTGCACCGCAAAACGTTGTAAACAACATGAAACATAATACTAATACTAACTTTTTCATAACGACCTCCTATTTATTTAAAAAATGTTAAAGCTATTCCACCTATCATTACTATAACCGCGACAATAGATATTATCGCAGTAGATGACTTCCAATGATTATTTTTATGTTCAAACAATCCGTTTTCTACATTATTTGTTTTCGTATTGTTCTCCGCCAATACTTCGCTTTGTTTTTTTTGCTCATCAAATAATTTATTTTCATTTTCTCTACGTTCTATCCTATCCTGTTTTATCATATCTTTGATCTCTTTAATATCTTCTTTAGTGTCAATAAACATCTGTTTGATATTATCTATATCAGAATTATATTGATCTTTTTGCACATAATCAGGATTAATTATTTTTTGATCTGACATTATTTACCCTCTAACATTTCTATTCTTTTTATTAAATCTTTTATTACCTCATTTAAAGCTGATACCGAGGCGCTTAAATTGCGGCCATATTCTATCTCTGTTTTTGATAACGTAACCGTGCTTTTGAATATATCATAATTTGGCAGCTCGTTTTCCTTAATGTTCATATAGGTATTAGTTCCTACCTCAACGGTATAATAATTAATTTCATTTTCTACTTTTATAAATTCATTCATATGCTCATGGTCGACCTTGCCTTCATTTTTTCTTGACATTGATAATACTGAATCATAAGCTTCCTGCGTATTTTTTGGATAAGGTGTTCTATCTGTAAATGTTAAAGCGGAGCAATTTAATGTAATATACACACTTGTATCAGCAGTCAATAAACCTGTAAATCTGCCTGTTCCGTTTACGTCTAATAAATAAGTGGGTGTAATATCATTTATTCCTACGTTGCCATCATTATGTAAAACTAACTGGTTTGAGTTTAGAGTTGTATCTGAATAGGTTTCAAGTATTAAATTAGTAGGTATTTTTGCACCTGCTGCGCCATCCTGCCTTGCTGTGATAGTTACTCCTACATCTATATTAGAACTACTATCTACACCTTGAAACGATATGATACCAAGATAGTCTCCATTATCTGTTTGCGCCAATGTTCCAGGTGTATCTGTATCAGATTTGTTTAAATTTAGCCTTGATATTCTATTAGCACTGTCTGCGTAGGTTGTTAAATTAAAATGGCAATCTTTTGCTGCCGCTGTATTCTGTGCATCTAATAAATACGAAGGGTTTGTTAATCCTATTCCTACTCTATCATTTGTAGGATCAACGTATAATGTATCAGTGTCTACCGCCAGTATAGTCCCTACAATTAAATCCTGGCTCAAAGTAATTCTTGTAAACGCCGTTTGCGAGCTAACAGTAATAAAATCAGATGTCTCTATTCTTTTTGCCCAGAGCGTGCCAGTAGAATACATTATAATATACGGAGTTATGTCATCAATATTTACCGTAAACGTATCATTGACAACTTTAAAATCTCCCCTGTACCAGTATGTGTTTATTGGCTCACTTGCAGAGCTTGTACTCTTGACTACCTTGTCATGTTGTAAATAATAATAATAAGTATTAGAGTTTAACAGCGCAGCAGAGCCTATAGACGTAACAAATATAAATCCTAAAACTAAAAACATTCTTTTCATAAATTCTCCTTTAAGGTAATGGGGCTGTTATTGTATAAGTTATTTTAGCTGATGTAAATTGTACCTCAGTGGCGTTATCATTAGGATCACACGTCACAAATATAAAATATACATTGCTATCATTATCTATTGTAGCACTTACTATTGACGTGTCTTCAACTGAATGATCACCGCTAGAAGCATCTGAATTAGCAGTCGCCATAGGTGGAAAAAGATAGGTTGTATTTTCACCATGTACAAGATATGTAAGAAAAGCTTCCCCACTAGCTGCAGCATCGCTTCTATACCAGTATACTTTGAAAGATGTTACAACAGCGCCATGTGGCAAATGAACAGGAATAACTCCTTGAACTTGGTCTGTATTGCTACTACTATGGAAACTACCATAAGCCAACCCTCTAGCTCCAACGGATACTATAGCTTCAGCTCCGTTTACACTCCAATATCTTGTAACAGCACTATTAAATGTCGCACCAGTCCCAAGCTTATTTGCACCAACTCCACCATCTTTTATGCGTAATATATCGGAATTTATTTCAATTGTAGAATCATCAACATTGACTGATAAAGCTGAACCAGCCCCGCCAGCCAAACCATTACCTGCTGCTGCTGCTGCAATTCTTATATTTTCACTTCCGTCATCTTCGAGACCTGTACCAGCAAAATCTGAAACATCAACAGCTAGTGCTGAACCAGCCCCGCCCTGTAACCCATCACCAGCCGCTGCTGCTGCAATTCTTATATTTTCACTTCCGTCATCTTCTAATCCAGTACCTGCAAAATCTGAAACATCAACGTCTAAATTCCCGGAACCATCTTGTTTAATACCATCTCCTGCTACCGCTGGAGCAAGTTTTGCCCCTGTAACGCCATCATCTTTAATATTATAAGTGCCGCCAGATAATTCTATCGTAGAATCATCTACAGCAATAGATTTAGCGTCTGTTCCATTATGAGTATGACCTGTAGAAGTATTTAAAACATCTGCTCTTAAAGAATTATAGGCGGACGCTAAAATCACATCTCCCGCAGATACATCTGAACTAGCTGCCATTGGTTTTCTCCTTTAATTTATCTTTATATTTTATATATTCTAAAATACCATGAGAACCTATAACTAATTGATCTTTTATGTACCATTTAATACAATCCTGCATATCGAATTCTTTTAAATTTTTTATTAACCACTGTGCTTCACTGCTAAATTTAACTTCCATAAATATTCTCCTATGATATTGTTATTATGGTTATGTTATGCTTATCTGACTTTCCACTGTAAGGGTATCATTGCTTGTTTTTTCTATAGTTGCATTGAAATCTGCGTGTTGAAACAACGTCCCTGAATCAGCACTGGCGCTTGCATCCTCACCAAACAATGCAAATTTAGTCAAAGAACCGATGGCCTCACTTGTAGTAAAATATGTTTCAATAGTTAAAGTAGCGCCAGTAACCGAGCTTGTAGCAATAGTATTTCTATCTATCTCGTTTTCCATTACAGTATCACCTATCGCAGGAGTATCTGTACCGTCACCAACAGCGCCGTAGGTTATTATACCCTCGTTAGCCACACTTGCGCTATTTATTAAACGTCTTGCAATGGCAGTATGTCCAACTGTAGCTATGATATTATGATTTTCTACAATCTGTTTAATCTTCCCAGTTTTTGCGTCTCTCAATGTAGCTTTGATTTTCCCGGTAATTTTCAACGTGTTTTTAGTTTGTTTTTTCATAATTAACCCCACTCACAAAGTTCCCATCTTCCTCTATGTTCTGTAGTTTCCGCATCGTTAGACCATACATACGGATTAGCGTCAATATCTTTTGTAGTACCCGCAGGCACAGAATCAGTAACCGTTATTTCTTCTTCTTCCATAACTTCAAGAGTATCTAAAACTTCGTCTGTACGCTCAAAAACTTTTTTACCATTATCGTATAAAGAAATGAGAAAATCTGTTAATCCTTTTAATCGTGTTGCAAACGTTACCTCATATTCAAATTCGCCGTTACCGATAGATGTTGCCGTGACATTTTGTATTAAATACGTGCTGTCAATATCTCTTGATGGTATGTCTATAGTTAATAACTGCCCTGATCTATAACCATATTTAGTAGTCATAAACGAGCCTGTCACTAATGGATTTGAGTATATATCAATTACCGACTGCCCTCTTTGCCTTGCTGCGTCTTTTGTCTCGATAGTATCATCAACAATTATTTCACCTTCATAAATTCCGTCCCCGCCTTCATATTGTTTCATTAAGTTTATGCTTGCGGAATCTTTAACTTTCGCTAATATAGGTATCTTATATTTATAAACCAATGTTATCACTTCACCGCCTACCCAGTTGGTATTCTGATCTTTTAAAGTTTTTTCGCTAACATTAACTACATAATCATCTGTAGTATCTATATTATCTATTCCAGGAGTTATATTAGCGCCGCCATCAATGGATAATTCAATAGCTCCACTATCAGGAACATACGGTTTATAGGCAATTGGCAGCTCCGTTTGGCCCGCTTGTACCACCCATGTTTGAGTATAATCTGATGAGAATTGATAACCGCCCCTAACAATCTGCGTGTTATTTAGCTGTGTTTTATCAACTGAAATATTTAAGTCTTTATACTCTTCATTATCGACATCTGCTGTTTCAGTTAACTCATACGGAGCATCGTTTGTTGTTCTCGCAAAGAAATGTATATTTTTCTCATAATCAACATACCAATCGTACCCTGTTAGTTCAGCGAGTTCAATTATACATTCAAGAGGGTATGTGTAATTAAACGATATATAGTCAACTAAAATTCCGTCTTGCACATGATATGTTCCCAATTCAAGAGCATACTCGTTTACAATACTTTTGATAATATCACCTGCATACTCACTTGTAAAATTCTCTACAACCTGTCTCTTCTGCAAATCCTGTGTATAGTCTACGCATGCTACATCATAAGCATATACTCCGAGGCTATATCTACGTTGTGGAGCTTCTGATATTTTTCCAGCAAATCGTATTTCAGGATTAGACGTGCTTGTTTGTTTATAAAATATTACTACTTCCTGGCCTATCTGCGGTTTGGAATCGCCGTCATAATCATTTAAAATAAAACTACAGGTATCAACTTCCGAAGTTAGCACGTCATCAATAGTTAAAGAATTTTTTTCAACCAAATCAGATTTGTCAACACCGTCTATGAGATAAGTTATACGCTTGTATGTGAAAGGAATTACATCTGTGGTGGCAATTTGTAGAAAAGTATTGCCCATTTTTAGAAATGCTGACGTAGGTTTAACATTTGTTATGCCAGGCTGTATCCATAGTTTGCCTGTAAAACAATTAGTAGGTGCTGTATCTGATATGATCTTCCAATCCATTTATGCTCCTGCTATTAAAACATAATCCCAAATATACAAATATTCCTGTAATATGCTTTGCTTAATCCAGCTCCAACCAGGTTTAATTATGCTGTCAGGCGGTGTTTCTTGTATAATAACATTCATGTAATGCGTGTCATTATCCGTTTCAGTTATTACGCCGCCGCCGCCAAGTAAAGGTATCCAATTATTTAACCAAGTATACGCTTGATAACTGTCACCAATCTGTCTTATCCATTTCTCGCCTAATGCCGGGCTTGATGGCTGCGTATCTGAATAGGTGACTTTACGATAATAAATAGCCATTAAATTTTCCTGTTATTTTTTAATGTTCTAAATATAGAATCTTCAAATTCTTTGTACGCTTTTTTGCTGCTAATTATGCTGCCTCGCAGGTCTATATTGATCCCGCCCCCGCCAGATGATAACATTCTGTTCGATTCTGAATTTGAATAAACATTGCTCCCTGATGGAAGGCTTACGAGTTCGGGGCCCTGTTCACCAACTATGGCTAACCCACCTACGAAATTACGCACCCCAGCCGCAAATTTTTGCGCTCTGATAGTGGCTATTTGTACAGCGCCTGCTGCTGCTACCAACGAACCTGTAATAAATCCAAGCATACCGCCTTGAGCAAAGGCCTTAGTTACGCCGATTGCAGTATTAGCCAATGCTTCAGCAATTAAGAAAGGTTTTAATTGATTACGTCTTTTTTGCTCTTCTTTAGATGAATCATCTCTTAATTTATTTTGAGTATTCGTATAATTCCTGTCTAACTCTTCAAGCATTCTTGTTTTTTCTGTTTGATCGGTAACATTTTCTTCTATCCATTTCTTTTTGTCTTCATATTTTTTTAATTCAGCGGATAAACTATCTTCCAGATTGTTTCTAATGTTAACCAATTGAAATTCAGTAAGATTAGTAATAGCGGATTTTGTAGCATTATATAAGTCTTGACGTTGTTGCTTTTTCATGGCCATGCGTTTCAAATCTTCAGCATCTTCTTGCTCTTCTAATGCTATAACAACCGCTCGAATCTGTTTTTTTAATTCAAGTTTTTGCATTTCATTATCAGTCACATCGGCCAACTGTTGCTCAAGATTTAATTTCTTTTGCTCTAATGAAATATTACCTTTCTCAAATTCCCAATCAAAATACGCTTGCGCTAATTCTCTTTTAGCCTCGTCCATCACTAACTGTTCTTCCGTCAATGCGGCATCGGTTTCAATTACTGTTTCTAGTTCAGCTTTCTGCGTTTTCTTGATAAGCTTTTCTTCCTGCGACTTTAAAGCTTTCAATGTCCTGGCGTATTTTTGCCGTAGTTCTATCTGTATAGCAGTAGAAAGTTTTGTATTCTTTATCTGTTCTTTAATAGACGCTAACTCATCTTTGTGTTGCTTAATCATATCTTCCGTGGTTTTACCCATGTTTATAGCAGCGTTTTTATCTTCTATGCGAGCTTTTATTAATGAATGTATAGCATTTATAAGTAATTGTGTTCCCGCAGCAGTAGCTATAAATGGATGCGCTGATATAAGCGTGAATACAGCTTTAATAGCTGGAAGCAGTGCTATAAAAGCGCTTGTTAATGCGGGGATAGATAATAGTATTGGTCCCAAACCTAACATCAAAGCACCAAGTCCGCCTACTAAAAGAGTTATAGTTTTTGTTAATTCTTTATTGTTTTCTGTCCATTCTATAATAGGCTTTAGCGCTTCTATTATTAATTGTGTTGCCTTTGATACAATTGGCAGTAATTTTTCACCAATATTTACAAAAAGAATCTGTACCATTAATCCTAATTGTTTCATCTGGAAAGATAACGTAGCGGATTGCTTTTTAAATGCTTCTTGTGATGCGCCAGCCCTATTTTGTATAGCTGTTAAATCTTCATAATATACGTTTGTATCTTTTAGTATTGCTGTTAAACCTGTTAAAGCTCTAACATTACCGAATATAGATGCAACTTGTTCATCTGTTGCACCGCTTAATTTTTCTAATACAGGTACTAATCCTTGAGTTCTTAAAGTATTTGTATTTAATTCAATACCTAAATCTTTTGAGGCTTCGATTGCTTCTTGCGTAGGCTTTAAAAATCCTGTTAAAATACCCTTTAAACTTGTTATGGCTATATCAGTTTGAACACCTGACTTTGTCATTGTTGCCATAGCAGCACCAAACTCATCCATACTTAAGCCCGCTGAGGCAGCCAGGGACGCTACTTGCCCGACTTGCGGCCCAAGTTCTGCAAACGTAGTTTTACCACGTTTAATTATTGAGAAAAACCAGTCGCTTACATCACCCGCCTTACTTGCCTCTAAACCATAAGAGTTTATGATTGTTGTTAATGCATCCGCAGCAACTCCTGTGTTACTCATTCCAGCTTTTGCAGCTATTGTGGAAGCTCTTAAAACATCCATAGCTTTTGTTGCAGGAACTCCAGCGGATAAAATATCGTACAATCCTTTCGACAATGTACTCGTAGCTTCTCCGTACTCCATAGCCATTTTTTTAACTTCTCTACCTAACTTAGGTAAAAGCTGTCTTGTTTGTTTATCAAGCATGGTAGATACATTTGCCATCTCTTCCTGGAAGTTTGCTGCCGATTTAATAGACATAGCAAGCCCGCCAACTATTGCCGTACCTAAAGCCGTCATAGCAATGCCAGCAGCATGGAATGCTTTCGCATTATCCTGTACCTTTTTGTCTAATGCTTTTAATCCAGTCTCCGCTTTTTTAAACCCTTCGGCATCAAACATGCTGCCAATCTTAATAAATAAACTTCCAATACCTGCCATTATTTTTTACCCTTACGTTTATTTAGTATCTTTACTCTACCGCCTCTAGCTGCCATCATGTTTTCTAAGTCTCTTAACGTCGGTTTACGAGTTGTCTCTGGTTGATCATAACTATTTTCTTCTAACGATTCTTCCAGTTTTTTTAATCCTTTTTCATCAATTCTATAAGCCGTCGCATCCCAACGCATACGATTAATTTTATGTCTTAAATAAGACTCGGCCAACACGTTAAGAAATTCCCAGCTCTTTTCATACAATAATTGATCTATAGTATAACCCGTGCCTTCGGCAATTTCTATTAACGTAGTTAAGAAGTTTTCTTTGACATTTTGTTTGTTACTACCTCTACCATTTCCAGCACTTTTTTTTTAAACATATCAAAATCGTTATACTTACAGACAGCAATTACTATATCTGGAATGTCTTCACCATTTACACTTTTACAAAACTCAATATCCTCTATACCTAAAAGAATTGATAACAATTCCATGCCGTCATCACAATTTAATATCTGTAATAATGCAAGTATGTCACCCATATCAGTTGGTGCACCTTTAAAACTGGCAAACTGTTCATGGTATTTTTTGCCTATTTTGCTAATCAATGTTACTAATTTAAGATAGTAAAACCCTTTAATTTTCCCTATTTTAAATTCTTTACCATTGATGGTTAGTAACGTAAACTTAGTTTCTTCAAGTATCGTATCTATCGTTTTATCTTCCATTTAATTTGCTCCCAGGGATAGGTACGACAAGCTCCCCGAAACCTGCCGTACCCGGTATTTGCTTTAACATCAAGCAGAAACAAAATGAGCTAAATATATATCAGCCAAATAGTTTCCTGCCATGTCTCTCACGCCTGTGGTAACTATAAGTTGATAATTTTCTCCTGCTGACGCCCAGTTGTCGGTAGGAGTAAATGTTACAACTTTTGTTGCCGCAGCATACGTGATTGATCCCGCAACAAGCGTAGTTGCCGCCGGGTCTTCTACGTCTACAATCATTATAGTGCCGCCGTCAGCGCTGCCATATTTCAAACTGCCCTGATCCATGCCTGTCCCAGTTTCGGTAAACGTAAATGTGACAGCTGTCTTTGCGCCAGCTGCAACTGTGCCGTCTTCCGCTGGAGACGTAATTGCAACTGTCGGAGCTGTTGTATCTGTCCCGCTAAAAGCTAATGAGAAATACTCTTCACCCGTTGATTGGCCAGTATCAATTAACATGAATCCAGTAATTTTCAAATTTGTCTGATTTTCCTTATTCATGTTAATTTCAGTGTTACCATCAAATACAACTCTGTGTATAGTATATTTAGCTGTTCCGCCGCTTACTGCATTACAGTTTACATACAAAGTTCTTACAGTTGCTACAGTTTGATTTCCAGCTACTAGAGCTGTCGCACTTGATGCCGCTGTAGTAGGAAGACCCATCGCGTACGCTAGATTGGCCGTACTACATTCAGCCAGGGTACACTCAAACGTATACTCTGAATCAATGATTGAAGCGCCTACAGGACCGTTCCATTGGTCAGCTTTTTTCTTATAAATTGATAATGTAGGTTTAATCACAAATCCACCTACAGTTGAACCTAAATCTACTCCTGAACCTTCTGCTACTCCATCAGCAGCACAAATAACTGTTGATGGAGCACCAATCGTAATATTTGCAGCAGTTTTACTCATAATAATTACCCCCTTTTTTTATTTTTTAGGTTGTCTGCTTGTTCCTATGTTGCCAACACCACCACCAGAACCATCTAATCTTCTTGTACCGCCACAACTTCCACGTCCACCCCTGCCACCGCCTCGCCCTACACCCCTGCCAAGACTTCTTCGACCACGTCCACGATTTGCCATTTTCATGCTCCTTTTTTTTAGCTGCCCTTAACGGCTTGCTGTTTTATCTTGATACTTAATATTAAAAAACATTACTATCGTCCATTCCTGTCTGTTTGGCTCAAATAATGTGTCACCGCCAGAATATTTGCTATAATAAATATAAAAATTAGAGTCGGTACTATACAAATTATTTTGTATGTTATCTTTCACATCGAGCAACACTTTTATCCTTCGAGCTATAGCTTCTGCGTTCGTCTTACTATCCCTGTCATCTCTAATCGTTAGCTGTAATCTGTCTTCGTCTATATGTTCATCAGTTTCATCGCCAGCGCTAAGAGAGAACGTAACATATGGCGGGGTAGGTATTTCTTCTGGGATTATAGGATAAAATTTTGTATTCCCAACAGTAACCTCTAACAAAGTGTTTAAAGTTGTGTCTGTAGTTAAATAAGTTATAACAGTGTTTTCTATCATTTTTTAACCTCAACGGTAAATTTACCCCATCCTTCCGTAACAGCTTTGGCCAGTAAATCGTTTATTCTTTTTCTGTTACGCTGTAATGCTGGATACAAAAACGGTTGCGCTTTCATTCCAGATGTTGTGAAAAATTGGTCTAATCTTTCATTGTAATAAACCCAGGGTATTTTTTTAGCTTTACTTGGGCCAGTCGCGTAAATCCCAGTTCCGTATTCAACATATTTACCGTATATAATATCTTTAGTCGGCCCCACTATAGCAGTAACCTGTTTAGCTGTATTTTCAATCAGATCATAAGTAATAGAATTTGCCATAGACCCTGTGTCAACTGGAGCAATTTTCTTTGCCGTGTTAGCGATACTAATCGCACCAACACTAATAGCTTTGGCCATACTAGCGCCTACAGATTTTTCTATATTAGCAAGAGCTTGCCTTGTTTTATCATCGTTTAAAAGGCTTATCGAAACTCCATTCTTTTCAATTGTACCTGTTCTTTTTGCCATAATTTATCATTGAATTAGTTCCAGCGCTAACTCTACGTGATGTCCATGCCCCCCACCGTCAATAACTAATAATATTACGTAAGTGTTAGAACCTATGACAATACGGTAATTTTTCCAAGCCAAATCTGTCCGATAAAGTATGAACAGCTTATGAGTCATGCGAGATAAAATATCTTCCGGGTCCCTGCGTTCGCCCCCGCTGGCTTGATCTAACCTGCATTTAACAGACGTCGCGTAATCAGCCCACGAACTCACCATTGAATAATTAGTTGTATCCTGTACCGGGGTATTCTTTTGTATTGTGCACGTGGTATTTAATAACCCGCTATAACTCATTTTGTATCCTTTAAAATTTTATTATAAGCCGCTTCGCCAAAGTATTCTTTTGCTGATATACACGTTATACTATTATACTTGCCGTTATATTTTTCTATTTTCCAATTTGGAAAAGTCAGCTTTCTGGTGATAAAATTCACGCCGCTTAAAAACCATTTAGCGTGATATAACGATTCGCTGTCAAAAACTATTATTCTTCTATTTTTACTCAATAGTTCATTGTTTACATCTGTTCTAATAACGTATAATTCATTCATTAAAATATGCTCCCTATCTCTATCCTTATGTATTTTGAAAGTAGTGACATAACCTCTGGCGGGATTGCCATTCCACCAATATTGTTAGAACTGTTTAATTTATACGAGTAAGAACCTATTCTTTCAGAATCAAATCCCACTTTATCTTTTTGGGAATCCATCCACATACATAAATCCGCACACGCTTTCCTAAGATCATACGGCAATGTAATGTAACCTGTCTCGGCTGTAACTTTATAACCAGCATTATACGTGATTTCAAAATTGTTGATGTCTATAGACCAAAATTCTCTAAGATATATCCAACCGCCTGTTTGCGAAAACAAATAATTTGAATTAGCCGTATATGTTTGAATTGTTGTATCATCAACAGTGTTTTTTCTAATTAAAGTTGTTATAGAATTTATAGGATAATTCTTTAGAAATAATTTACCTCTGCCATTACCTGAATATACCTCACTGGTATAGTCTTGCGCTATAAGTTTTCTTTTTGTTATGCGCTCAATTAGATCAGACGCTGTATTAATTAAAGTATTAACGTAATCTCCCGCCGTAAAACTAGCTTGAGTAAAATTATTTAGTTCAGTTACGTCTGCGAGTAATGCATTTGCGTTTAATGCTACTGCCATTTATATGCCTCCTATCTTAATACTCTTGGAATCCAGCGCGTAATTAGCTGTGCTAGACGTTAAAGAATACGAAGGCGATGAATTATAATAATCGTACGTAGTAATAGGATTCAAAGGATTATAGTCCCAATCATTCCAATCGCCTAGAGTGTACCCTGGCGCTAATATTACCAGGCTAACTAATAATAATTTCTTCATTATGCGTATGTTAAATCCTCTCTATTATCAGCAATACATTTCATTGAACCGTAAACACCGTCTGAACCTTGAGCCAATGTTATGTTTACTTCGGGATTAGTTGCCAGTTTTTCTTTTCGTATTATTCTCCATACAGGCAAATCTTGATTCTCATAGTTCCCTGGAGGAGCAAAACAATGATACAAAACGTCAGAATCTTCCGAATCAACTCTAATAATTTGAGTTAAAGGCGTTTCTATTATATGCGCGTATTGGCCTACGTCTGGCATAGTTTACTCCCAGTGTCTTCCAGTTATTCTAATTGAAGTATCTAAATTATCTGTCCAAATGGACATCTGGTATGTTTTCGATTCAACATTTAACTTCATCTGATCTTTACCTGTCGCGCTACTATCTGCTGTCATATAATCACTATACGAGCTTGATGTACAGGCTACCGTATATAAATCAATATAAACGGCGTTAGTAGATTCTCTAATAATATATATTTCATTTGTATATTTATCGAAAGTAATAACAGTTGTACCTGAACTTGTTACTATCTGCTGATCAGTTGCGCCATTACTCATCGCACCGTGAACATTAACATAAATTATCATTGCTAAAAACATAAAAATAAATCGTTTTCCCATTTCTATAACCTCCCCCGCTCCCCCTCCTAGAATCTAAGCTCGTAACATTTGATTCTAGGAGGGTTTTCCTTAATTCAATAGTTTATTCTTGCCAATAAACTGTACCCCATAGCGTTAACGTGCTACCGCACTGGTTTTCAAATGATATTGATGTACCATTATCAAACACATTGAAAGTAGTATCATTATTATCTGTCGTGGTTGCGGTCCCTATTCCATCTGCTGTCAATGTAATAGTACCATCAGCAATAAATGAGCCACGTGCAGTATGCGTTCCCATAATTAAATCAAACCAACCAATATTTGCATCAGCGCCAGCGTACAAAGTCGCAATACTCACTTCTTCGGTATCCTTTAGGCTATATGATATTGGGACAACTGCTATATTTGAGCTTCCAGCTATAACATAGGTTGCAACATCAATATCGCCAGCGTCCACGTCAAGACCTGTACCTGCAATTGTAACATCAAGCAAGCTTGCTTGAGCGTCCCCTGTTTGAGTAATAACACCATCATCAGAGAACACGGTATCGTTTGTACCGTCACCAATATTGAAGTCCTGGGTTTCGGAGTCCCAGTCAAAAGCAGCGTCATTAACAACCATCGTTGCTTCCGATAAAACAGTCCCCGAACCGCCGCCACTAGCATCAATAGTAATAGCACCATCAGAGCCAACTTCCATTACGGTATTGGCATATGTATTATCTCTGCACTGTAGATACCGGCCTTCCGCATCACCGTTATCCTTGAGGTCTAAACTTAACAAACAAGTGTCTTCTGTAAGATCAGCAGAACTATTATAAATTGTTGCTGCTATTAAACCCTGGGAAGACGTTGTTATGTTAAACTCTTCATCTCTCGCATCAAGATTAATGTCTACATCTTCATTCACGACAAGACCACCGGTCACTGTTGCCACACCGCCTACAGCAAGAGTTGTGCCTACTGTTGCTTCTGCTGTTGACGTAAATGAAGCAGCGTCAACCCCATAAGTGACTGTTAATCCAGAAGCGCCAGTAATATTCATAAATGCTGCTGCCGTGGATACTACAGTAGCGCCTGCGTCGATAGTGAATGTTGCACCTGATGGAATTGTTATTCCACCAGTCGCAGTAATCAATCCAGTTGCTTCATCCGCCGAGCCAGCTGAGAGGAATGGTGACAGATCAGCGTTAGCCGTACAAATCAAATCAGAACCATCTTGTATTGTTAGTGTCGCGGTTCCGGTTTGACTAATAGCTCCAGCATCGCTGAATACAGTATCATTGGTACCATCACCAATAGTAATATCCTGTGTTACGGAATCAAGTCTAAACTCTTCATCGCTAGGAGTTAATAGACTCTCAGTGATAATTAAACCCGATCCACTGCCTGAAACATCAATATTAATAGTCCCAGCTGCACCGCTTACATCTAAAGTGCCGGATACATCCACTGATGCACTTACTAGACTTATATTATCACCAGTCGCCGTTATTGTCATATCATCTGCAGAAGTCAAATTCAAATCGCCTACGGTTTCATCAAGTGTGACATCAGTTGCCCCTTGAGTAATACTAAACGTTGGATCAGAACCTGTCGCACCTTTAATGATAGAGAAAACTCCACCATCTGCTTCTGCACTACCCATTGTTAAGGCACCGAGCATTGTGTCATCACCCGAAGCTGCTACGAATGGAGAAGCATTTGCATTTGCAGTAACTATCATATCACTACCGTCTTGCCATGTCTGAGTTGCATCACCAGTTTGCGTAATACAGCCATCATCTGCAAATACGGTGTCGTTTGTTCCGTCTCCCACAGTTACATCTTGTGTTTCAGAGTCGAGTCTTAGTTCTTCATCGCTTGGGGTTATCAAAGCCTCAGCAATTATCAATCCAGAACCGCCACCTGAAGCATCGATAGTAACAACACCATCTGCCCCAACATTGAATACTGTTTTGGTGAAGGTTTCATCCCTACATTGTATATATCTACCCTCAGCATCACCATTGTCTTTTAGATCTAAACTTAATAGCGCTGTATCGTCAACTAAATCAGCCGAACTATTATAGATAGTTGCTACTATTAAGCCTTGCGAGGATGTAGTAATATTGAACTCCTCATCTCTAGCGTCAAAGTCAATATCAACATCCTCATCAACATTAATCCCGGCACTGAAAGTTGGTGATACACCAATGGTTACAGTAGAACCGGAATCAATTGTAAGCGTACCGCCTGACTGTACAGCCAGCTCGCCGCCACTTGCCACGTTCTGTAAACCTGATACTGTCATGGTTGACCCTACCGCTGTATCAAGCGTACCGCCTAATTCAACATTAAGATCACCGCCACTTGCTACGTTCTGCGTACCATTAATTGTTAATATATTATCCGAAGACGACGAACCCTCTGGCTGATTGAAGTAATTGTCAACAGACATACCTCCAAACATCAGCGAGGTAACAGATAAACAAATAACAAAAAGCATAACTACTTTACTTATTTTCATTTATTATTTCCTCCCTTCCAAAAATTTCAAAACCTTTTTAAATATATCAGATTTTTTAACATCATTCTTATTTAACTTGATTTTGTTTCGCATTGCATATACTACCAACTCCTTTTTTGTCATTGACTGAATTTTTTCGAGTAACTCATCAGCGAATTCACCGCTTTTATTCTCTACTGCAGGATCAAGCACTTGAGTTTCTTCAACTGGATTAACAGATTTGTTTTGTACGACGGGAGAAGGCCGGGATTTTACGCCCAGCTCTTCCGCGTACTTGTTCTCAATCATCGCTATTCCAATTTTTTCTGGAACATCAATGCCTACTTCAAGAATTTGATCCTTTTTGAATACGCCTACTGACCACGTTTGATCTTTTAACAATTTAATCTTCATTTTTAAAACCTCCAATTAAATTATTAGCTGTCCATTGTGGTTGGCGCAGAATTAGGATTCCCCTTTATAGCCACAATCGCAAGATAAACGTCGCCAGAGTTATCTGCTGGCGTGACGGTTAATCTTACGTACCTTTTATTTCCATTATAACCGATCCAACGTACTTCGTTATCATCAGAAAAAAGGAAAGTAGATGCTGCTTCTGTTCCAAGTAAGAACTCATCAGCTACAGATGCGCTATCTGTTAAAGAAGAATTGTCTCCATCTTCAACAAGTAAAGTAAATGTCGCATCTGTATCCGCTAACGAGCCAGACAATAACACAAAAGTTAAACTTTCATATCCTTTAGTATCTATGATCTGTCCGACTTGTGCGGTGTTATCCGTTACTGCTACTCCAGGTGATAAAACTCTATCGCAATTGATATTGCTCCATAAATCTCTCTGCATTTTAATATCCTCCTAAATTAATTTTTTTATGTCTTAGCTTACTGCACATTTAAGAAGCTTTATAGCCTCTGTTACAACAGGCTTTCCACCAACAAACTTGATAAATACGAACTTAATTTTACCTGTGGTAGAAAGTGAAAACTCATCTCTGATAACATACAGTGCAACTCCGTCAAGGATATTATAACCCTTTCTGAAATCGCCAAATGCTACTGGATAAGCTGATGCTGCTATTGCTGGCATATCAGGCATTTCTTTGTAAGGATACCCATTTATACTGTTAGGCAATCCCGCAGATAAACCACTCTGCCATACGTACTGGCCGGCACCATCTTTCATCTTACGAATTGCAGCAAGTGTTGATCTGCGACAAATATAGACCGGATTATAACCAGTCTTCAAATCGCCTGCAAGATCAATTAAATTGTCTGCTTTAATATCGTCCGCAATTTCTGAATTTCTAGCGCCCCCGGTTAGTGTTGTGTTAACCGTAATACCTTCAGGTCTTCCAACACCTGTCCCGGCTATAAATGCAGCACCTTCTGTCTGCGCTAAATCTTCCGCGGCGTCCGCCATAATCTCAGCTTCCATATCGAATGCTGAATCGTTTAGCATTTCAGTAGAGATGATTGAATATACGGAAAGTTTATGTAATGGTATGTTTTCTAAGGCATAAGTTGATTCAGATTCTGTTACTGTCCCACCTTGGCCAACCCAATAGCCTGTAGGTTCTGCTGAACGTCTAGGAATATCAAGTGACGCCCTGGTTGTTTTTCTTACTCGTGCAATCTGTCTCATTGGAGAAATTTCAACAACATTCTTCAATAAATCCATTGCCATATCGTTAGGAGCAAGATACCCGCCTGACGCACCATTGTTTGTTCTAAGATATTTCATCTCGTCTGGCGTCAACTGATCCTTACCATGAACAATAAACTTCTCAAAAGCTTTTACGTGTTCATTTTTTTCTTTTACAGAAGCGCCGCTTGCTCTAAGAGCTGCCGCCTGAATTTCTTTATATTCGCTTTTCAGTTCTTCCCAAACAGCTTCCTTCTGTTTAATTTCAGCAACCAGCTTCTGGTTCGACTCTTCAATACTACCTAAACGAACTTCCATCTTTTCGACTTTCTCTTTTGATTCCGCTGACTCCGCTTTTTTACTTTCAAGCGTCGCACGCAGATCGTTAACTATCTTAGTCTGTTCTTCATGTAATTTCTTTAACTCTTCTGGATTCATTTTTACGACCTCCTATTTTTTTTATAAATTTTCTACTACTACCTTCAAACTATTTAATTGTTCCACCGAATCAGCCAGGTTCTTAACAACCATAGCTGCGTCCTTGCGACTTTCAGCAAACAATTTAATTTTAGCAATCATTCCGTTTCGTTCTAACTTAGATAATCCCTTCTCGCGAAGGAAATCATTCACGTCTTTTATCGAACATATGTTATCTATTATTTTTTCACTAGATTTATCATCAGTATCCCACGGAGCAACAATATCTAATTTTTTATAGTATTTTGACACGTTCATTTTAATTGTTTCAAGCTCTTCTTCTGTTATCCCATCTGTACCCCTGTTACTTTGTATAGCGCCTGCTGCCGCGTATAAAGCTCTTGGAATAACTTTCAACTGGTTATCAATAACATCAGCTATCTGAAAACGGTACGCGCTAAAACTTGTTTTATCTTTACCGTCATACCATAAAAAAGCTTTACGATATTTATTGCTGGGTACGTCGCCAGATTCCGACCATTCCATTAATCTTTTTATAGACGCTTCTTTCTCCCACCCTGTTTCCTTATCCGCCATTGTTAAATTTTGAAAAGGAACAACAGCTTTCATGCTTTGTATCTGCGCTCTTTCATTCATGGCAAACGTAACAAAACTTGTCTCCCATAAATCCACTTTAGTTAAATAACGGATATTTGCTTGATTATCAAGCTCCGCTTCAACTATCGAATACCCTATAGACATACTATCTATTCCGCCAATCTTGATTAATTCCGCTACGTCTTTGGCCAGGGAATGCTTTTTAGGAAGCTTGCCAATAACCTGTAACCCCATTCCATCTTCTACTGCGGACACAATAACCCCAATCGGTTTATATACATCATGTTGGTATAATAGTTTAGGCATTCTTTTTTTAAGCGATGCCGTGAACGCTCCTTGTACTACAACATCGTTGCCCAAATCCTCATTACCGAATGTTGACGCGTATCCTGTAAATGTATAATACTCTGCTTCCTCACCCATTTCCTTTAACTTGAAAGGAATCGTAAGGCTTTTACGTTCTTTCTGACCAGGCCCGGGACGTTCTTCTCTTCGCATTTGTCCACCGCATTCAGGACACTGTATATCCTTACAGTGGATTTTAGACTGTTGTTTATAGCCACATTCAATACATTCACATTTAAATTCATTATCCATGTTATTATTCTCCTTACAGACGCTATTTATCCATCGCGCATACATCCAATCTATGATAAACCCAAGAATAAAGTGTCCCAGGCCTTGTTCCAGCGATCGCTTCAATATCACCTTCTTTAAAATCGGTTAAATCAAATGAAATATATTCTCGTTCCAATATCTCTTTATGAAGCCCGCATAGATCATCGCTTTCTTTAAAACAGGGGCACAAATTACAATACCTCTCATCTACTAAATCCACTTCTTTGTTTATTCTCATTTTATCCTCCATATTATTTAATCGGTAGATAAATAGCATCACATCTACACTCGATAATATTACCAGCTGAAGCTCCAAGCGAACTGTCTCCTGGAATCAGTAATCGTTCTCCACCGACTATAAATGGGTCGCCTAGTTCCTGTATTTGTCCATCGGCGAACACGTGTGCTACTCTTGTTACTTCGTCTAATGTGCTTACCCATTGTTTTACCAGCCTCATTTCTTTAAGCTGCTGCAAATTAACAGCTTCAACTAACTTAGTTTTCTCCGCCATTATCTGCGTCTCAGTGCCTGATATTACCGAAGCCTTTCCTTCAATACTGTCCTTAAATTTCTTTTTTACCTTAGATGCTATCTTTACCTTTGGAAGTTGTACGCCTTCCGCTGCTGCATCTATAATAACCGTATCAACTGTTGCCGCTATGTCCTCGCCAAGCGTAGATATTATTAAATCTGATTGATAACCTGTTTGTGCATTTATAAACGTTGTTAGCTGGGTATCAATCGCCATTGCTATTTCTCTATCAGTAACTGCTTTTATTGTATCACGCAAATTAAACTTAAACGCACGTGATATTTTTCTGTAATGCTCTTTTAGCATAGCTTGCAGATCAAGCTTATATTCCAATACGTCTAATACCAATTCGGAATTTATGTATGTCGACTCAATATCATTTGCTATCGTAAGAAATAATTTCTTCAATGATCTTTGGAATGATACTTCCAGCCCAAACTTCATCGCTAAATCTAATGCTGCTCGTCTTCTTGGTGTCGTCATTCGTTTTCCCTAAATGTAATCTCGCTTGGTTTAAATACCCTTACGTTAATAGGATCAGGAACAAATATTAAACCTATTTTCTTGTCACCATGCGTGTTATTTATTTCTTGCCTTAATAATGCACGATATTCCGCTGAAAAAGAATCTGGCAATATTAAAATGTCACCCTCTACTAAAGAAACCTTCTTAATACTATTTACAATAATTGATCTTAACGTGAATTCATTCATTTTTCATGACCGATAATAGGGTAGAACATTCAATCGCCAGGACATAATTCCTCATGGTAATTATCAATACACAACGATCTACCCACCCTGTTTGTCTCTAAATCAAGTATCCCTTTTTCAAGTTCAATAATATAAGTTTTTAACTTCTCGCAATCATCTTTACTTATAGTTATTTCCCCATTTGGTTCGCAAACATTACAGGGATATACAAAACCATGCTTATCTCTATATCCTTTTGCAAATATAACTGTTACGCTTATTAACAATACCGACATAATTACAATTAATTTCTTCACAAACCCTTCTCCTTCGAGATATCTTCTATCTCTTGATCAGAATATTTGCGTAAACCTGTTTGTTTGTCCATCTGTTTACTCATAATCGAAACAAATTTACTTTTAATATCTTCATCTTTAATTACAGGCTCTGGCATGGATTGCATGGGAACAGGTGTTGGTTTATTGTTCGCATAAACATCACCGTCTGGTCTGGCGTCTAATCCTTCAATATTACGTAATTCATTGATTGTATATACTCCGCTTTCCTTTTTTCTTTTTGTTTCTTCGGCTCGCCTAAGTTCTAATGCTGGAATATCTTTTTTATCGTACCATAGTTTAAATTTTGACGGATCAATACCAAATCTAGGAAGCAAGAAGTTAGAAAGTTCTTCATATAACCTGGATACGACTGGTAAAACCGCCATGTCGTATAATGCGTATTTAGCTTCTTTATAATTGTTAAGCGTCATCTGATCAGGAGATATTAACGGAAGCGGTATATTGTAAATATTGTATATTGCTGCGGTAACTTCCTTTTTAAGTTCCAGGAAATCCATGTCCTTCATTGACTTAGAAAACTCGCTGAATGTAGCCTTTGAATTATCTATAATCGGAATTTGGCCTGCATTATCTGCGCCTGCCCATTCACCATCAATTTTTGCTCGTAACCGTTCCCTTTGTTCATCCCCCAACTCGCCTTCAATAGATAATATCCCTGAAAGTCTTGCGCCTTTAAGAAGAGTGGATAGATTATGGCGGCTGGAATTTAAGTGCTGCTCAACTTCATAATGGACTATGTCAAGAGGAGAAAGTCCTTCATTCTGCCTGGAAGATTTTGGGTTAAACATTTTAACGTGCCAAAGCTCTCTCTCTTTCCCTGAATCGTAGTATCTGAACCTGCCTTTGACCGTGCTTCGCTCAAATTTTATCTCGCCGCCCATGCCGTGCACATTATACCTGTATAATTTAACATATGGATCAACATCAGATGTTTCCAGTTCAATATAATCAGGTGAAACCACGTCTAACTCTAATGGCGATTTCTTAACATCACCTAATGCGAGTAAATATGATTTGCCAGCAGTCAAATAATAAGCTGCGTAAGCTTTGATAAACTCTGATCTTGTTTTATCAGGGTTTAGCAAGGTTAAAAAACTTTCAAGATCAGAATTCTCAACAAAAGTTTCTTCTTTTATATCATATAGCCAGGGTTTAATTGACGCTGCTTCATCTGATACCATTCCAACAGCTTTCCCTACCGCGGAGATTGAACAGTAATACACGATAGCCTTATATGCCGTCATATCTCTTCCGTCATCAATTATACCGGGCATACGCGACTGCAGAATATCGCTGATGCCGATCGTGGTTAAAGATTTCCGTTGCGCTTTAGATTTGCCAAAATTCATGCCGAATATTTTCATGCCTTATCCTCATTTAAAAGTATCCTTGTTGTGAAAGCTAATACTGCTTCCCTGGTTAAATTATTTCTGCTTAAATTATTCATATCAATCCCTGTTACCATACCGTCACCTTACTTTTTGCGCCTGTTTTGAGCGCTAACAATACAGCGTCTCGTAAATCGTCATGTTTAGGGTAATTATCTATCAACTGTTCTACTAACATGTTTCTTAACTTTATTGGTATAGACCTTTTTATCCATACTCTACCGTTTTCAAACTTTGATGATTCTCTTTCCATGTTTGCAATTTTGTCTTTTACATGATCAACAATTTTTACTGGTAAATCCGTCCTACGCTTTACTTCAAGAGCGAAATCCTTGAAACCCGCTATACTTTCAATCTCTACTTTCGTAAACCCATGCTTTTCATCGAAATTCTCTAGTGTAATTATTCTTTGATTCAAACTTAAATGATCGTTAACCAAATCCTCAATATAATAATCGTTTACGCCTGGAGCATCTGCTATCTCTGTTTTATATACTGCTGCCATTGCTGTATAATCGTTTATTTCTTTTGCGCCAACTGAAGGATCAACCCCGCAAATCTTTTCTAAAACTCGTTTCCCTTCAGGAATTTCATCGTAATATTTGATGAAATGTTCCTTGATTATACTTTCATCGGCCGACCCTCTTTGATTCATACGTTCCCGATTAAACGCTCGTGTCCCCATCAACTCTTTTTCGTCCATTAATGCCTCGTATGATCTAAACTCTGGCCATAAAACCTTTTGTTTTGCGTCATCTAAAATAGCTCTAAACGTTTCCAGCTTTATATCAATTGTTTTAAGCTTCTTATCTTTAAGCTCGCACATTATGTCAGCTTTATTAACTGCCGTACCCTGGATATGTACGCAATTATTCTTTGTGCTTGATCTTGCAGGATACAATGTTGACCAGAACCATTCATTGACTTTCTTAGTAGATTCAATACTGTGAATATGGCTATCATCATACAAATCATCTGCTACAATAAAATCAGGCCGTATATTATCAAAGTTTATGCCTCTAATAGATTCTCCCGCGCCAACCGCGGTAAATATTACTTGAGGCCTGCCTTCTGTTTGTAAAAGAACTATTTGTTTCTCTGTCCATTTAATGCTGCCTATTAAATCACCGTATATTGATCTTAAAGCTTTGTTATATTCCAGCTCATGCTTGATAGATATGTTGACCGCTATAGCCTTTGATGCTGTTGATTGTACGTTCAAATAATGTTTGTAACTGCATGGATGCTCTAAAGCCAGGTATAACGGCACTAGAAAACATTTTATTAACGTTTTTCCAAACTCGCGTGGCGCTTCAGTCACTGTAAACGACTCATGCATTATGTCCACGAAATATTGATGCATCTGCGTACAAAATGGTAATGTAAACTTTTCTGGGAACAATAATGCACCCCATTCCAGGACGTTCCCTGATTTACCGTACCTGCGTATCAATTCACGCCTGGCCTGATCCGCTATTATTTGACGTTGTTCATCTGATATTTTCATGTTAAATAAAAAAAACCCATGAAACAATAACGCTAATTAAAGCGTGCTTGTCTCACGGGTTTTTCCTCGTTGAGTTTTTATATTAATTGCAATTCAATGAACTATACTGATTTGCCCTCTATTACCCTGCACCTTTCATAATCGTAATTCTTACAATCGTCTGAATGTACACACCGTATTTTTGTTCTTTCACCTAAAGTATCGACAATTTTTATCCCACCAAAATAGTCAACACAATTGCACTCCGTTAATACTACAAACTTTGGCTCGAATTTTAAATCATTCATTACATATATCCTGGTTTATAACCCCTTTATCCAATCTCGCTGATCTTCTTACACTGTCTAACGGCCGCCTTACAAGTGAATTAGAAACAACAAACCGTTTAATAATATCTTCACTTAACACTGGATTATTTGAAACAAAACTAATTTTCCATCCGTTATCTAAAGTTATTCGCTTACTCATTAACTAATCTCTGTCTACATTTATCCTGTTCTCAATCTCTATCTTAACCATTACCAATTCACCGTTCTTAAATCTTACTTTGAGATCACCCCAGAATAATTCAGGATTGATCCCATTTTTCTCAATGATCATTAACAACGTCGTCTCTTCAATGCTAGACAATTCTACATCAGCCATTTATTTGAATCCTTTAAATACCTTACTGCCAACTTTTAAATCGAATGCTGATTTCTCTAAATCTAAGATTATATTTATCATTCTTTATCTAGCTTTGCAAGCTTTTTAAGCTCTTTTATTGACAGCGGCTTGAAATCAGTAGTCACACCCATCTTTCCTGAATGCTCTAGTTTCTGCTGTAAAGCAAATTCCTTCCCATGCTTACGCTCAAGATACCAGGCACTGGCTTGCCAGTGAGTTAGCGCAGCTTTTAAAACTAAAGCTATACAACGCTTCTTTGGCTCTAGTTCAGCCTTTTCGATTTCAGCTTTTCTAGTTTTATTTCTAAGCCATTGATAATAAGCTTCTCTACTAATACCAGCAAACTTGCAGGAATCAGTTATACTGTTTCCTAATCTTAAATTGTCTAATAATAATTTATAGGCTGCTTTTTTAATCATTTTGTGTCATTTGTCAAAGTGTTCATGTCCAATTATTCAAACAATATCCTGAAAATCCTTATTTATTGGGCATTTTCGTTAAATACTTAAAGTAACACTTTAACTTTCTTTCGATTCCCTATACTTATCAATGATTTTCACTAAATACTTAAAGTAATACTTTAACTATTCACTATTTTGGGCTGCCAGCCTTTTTTTTGGCTGCCAACAAACATTAAGCCTTTAATTATAAAGAGTTTCGTGACATCCTTAAGACTTTACTTTAACTTTTAATTCCTAAAGCTTTTTATCTCCCTGCAGTTCTTAATGATTGCAGTTTGCGCTTTTAAGGAATTGATAGTAAAATGAGCACCATTTTTAATATCTTCTGCAGGTCGAGAGTTGTCAAAGCTATAGACAGTTGCTCCCATTTAGTGCTACTTTTACACACTTTTTTTTGTTGTTAAGCTAAGATAAGTTTAACTTAGCTCCCTTAAAAGTACACGCTTACATGCTGCCCCTCAGACTACCAGCCTGCTTACTCCTACATCTTCAGCAGTGTCTACTGCCCGATATCTTGTTTATCAGCTCTCGTCGTGTCTACAGTAAAACAATATATCTAAAAAAAATATTATGAATGTATTATATAAAAAACTATTTAAGTTAATCAAACTTAGAAACATTTTTATTTCCTGTGAAATGAGCACCCCAACGCTGTTTATAGCCATATGTATCAGTCTTTTTATGACACTCATGGCATAGGGTTCTGCCATTCTTTAAATCGTACCTTAATTCTGGATGCACTGATTGTGGCTTAATATGATCCGCCTCAAGTGTTCTATTATGCACCCCACAAATAACGCATGTAAAATTATCCCTCTTAAACACACTCATACGCCAATGGCGATATTTTGCACAGGTCTTTTCTATTTTACTCCGCTTAGTTAAACCACCTTTCCAAAGATGTGATTTATCCCCAAGATGCACTGATAAAGAACATGCTTTTGAACAATAACGCTTCCGCTTCTCTGATGTCTTAAACTCAATACTGCAATGAGGGCAAATACGGTAATAAGTAACACGCCTATTTGACCAACATTTTCTAGAACAATACTTTTGTTTGTAATTCCCATAATCATTTACAGCATAATATTCTTTACCGCAAATAATACATTTCCCAACTCTTGCTCGACATAAATGTGGATATTTTTTACCTTTTTTACCACTTGGTCGCCTAGCCCTCAATGTAGAACCACATTTTCTTGAACATGTCCTCTGCTTTAGAGACCCACTTATTGGGTAAAAACTTTTAGAACAAATACAGCATTGTAATGAAGTTTTTATCTTCCTATTTTCCCCATGCTACCCATCGATCATTCTTAATTTCCAGCTTGTAACCTTCGGTGCTTAGTTTGCTATATATTTTTGTTTGATCCTTTTTATCTCTGCAAGTAATTATTATTTGAAAACTTTGTATAGGCACGTCGGGAACAGCGTCCGGATCCTTATCACTCTCTACCGCCCCTATAATTTTATCTAAATCAATATCATCAAACCCTATATCTTGCAACACCTGAATATCAATAGCTTTCAACAATTCTATATCCCATGTACCGGCATGAGTATTGCTAATCAAATTATATTCTTCAATTTCTTCTTTTGTTAATTTTCTGTTAGGTACTGATACAGGTATGCTTACTAAACCCATTTCACGCAAAATGGTTACACGTTGGTTTCCTGCTACGAGAGTTCCGTCCGTATCTATTACTGGAATTTCGGGGAGTCCGTATTTATTTAAAGATGCCTTGAGGATTTCTTTTTTTTCGGGGCTTAATTTGCGGGGATTTTTTTTGTAGGTTTTTAAATCATTCAAATTTTTTATGACTGTACGCCATTTTAAACTAGAATTATTTTTCGCCAAAATCGTATTACCCCGCTATAGAAAAAATATAAAACTAAAATTACTTTAGTTATTACATCTATAGTAAGTATAACATATGATAAACGATTTGTCAATTATTTGCATTACTCTTCCAAATCTTTTATAATTTTAATTATCTTATCTAGCTGCTTTATAATCTTGTCTAACCTGTCTACAATAACATCTGTATCATCAACCCCTGTTTCTTCTTCGACGTATCTTGACGGAATATCTTCCACGACGATCTCGCCGTCGGATAAATCACCATTAAAATATCTATCGTCAGAAAAACAACTGCAAGGTAAAACAAATAAAAACAATAATAAACAAATCAATATTCCTGGCTTGCGCATAATTCTACTCTCCTTTTATCTTTAATTTTCTATGTTTTTCAATTCTTCTTCGGATTATTACTCAAACTTAATAATTACATCAAGTTCAATTTGTTCCTTTTTCATTTGTAGTCCTTTTAAAAAGTTACGCTTGCCGTCAAAACAGATGCCGCAAGCCAGTATATAAATCGCCTATAATCGCCATTAAACAAATAAATCAGGCTCGCTGACAGGTCTAACAGTATCAACAGGCTCGGAAAAATCAAATTTACATTGATTTGCTTCATTTGCAATCCTATTTTTTGCCACTTCACAATATTTTTCTGATATTTCTATACCTATCCACTGGAGACCAAGTATTTCGCAGGCAACGGCAGTTGTTCCACTACCTAAATAAAAATCAGCTATTACATTATTTTGTTTTGAGTAATTTTGTAATATTTTAGTTATTAATTTTACAGGTTTTTGCGTGGGATGTTCCCGTGTTTTTTCTTTACCAATTAATCCATTGTATTCAACTGTATATTTCATTACGCTTTTTCTTTTCGATGTTGTATATATAAGCTCACAATCACTAAATGTTAGCATTGTGTTTAACTTATCCCAAACAAGCCAATGTGTTGATACTGGTAATAAATCAGCAAAGAAATTTCCACCGAAAATAATTGATAATTTGGATATTTTAATTATATTATCAAATATGTCCTTAATTGGTCTTTCATTATCCCAAGAATCGTCATAAGTCCGTCTCATTATAGGTTTAGTCTTTAAGCCCCTAAAGCCCCTCGTTCCTACACCATTAAAACCATTTGCAGCTTTTATCCCATACGGGGGGTCAGTCAACACCAAATCCACGCACTTATCAGACATATCTTTCATAATATTCAAACAGTCATCACAAATTAATACTCCATTTTCAGTTTCATAGTATTTATTCGGATGTTTTCTTAAAGTTTCTAAAATATTCATAAAAAATTCACCGTGCAATAATTCCCTGTCTCGTTTTTTTGGAGCATTTTAAGGCACATTTCAACTTTAACAATTATCTTGACCTCACCTTTAAAAAAACCCTGGATCAATTTACCTATTTTAAAAATCTTTGACAGTTTCTTCAATATCTTACGTTTCATTTGGCTTGATATCCTTTAACACTCTTAATGCTTTAATTTAGTAATAACTTCACCATTAGGAGTTATCAACGTAGCTTTGGTAATTTTACTTTTCATGTCCGCTGCAATTAGATTCTTGCGTATTAAATCTTCAGTTAACATATCAGTATCAGCGAAAAAATACATTTTATACATGGTAGCTTTATCAATAAATCCATTTTTAAACATATCTCTAACCCTTAACTTCAACAGCTCCTTATCGCACCCTCTTTTTACAATTTCCTGCAGCGCTTCAACCATTGCATTTAATTGGCTATATTCTACTGTTTTACTCATGTATTCTCCTTATTTTTGATACCATACGGACATTGTAAATACTTATGGTTTAAACCGCTTGCATATAACCTACAAACAGGCGGCCTGTCCTCATAAATCATACAATCATATTTTTTATTCAAGAATGGACACGTTCCTTTAAAAGTCGTAATTGTATAATACTCTTTTTTAAAACCAGGCAAAAGTAAAAAAACCTTATACCAAAGCTTATTTTTATGTTTGTTATATATTTCCTTTTCAATAGGAATAACTCCGCAACAATCAGCTTTACATTGACCTGATTTTATAACATCTCTGCAAGTTTTATGAGTTAGTTTGCTAATCATTCTGGTTTTTCCTTGAGTAAATCTTCCATAAATTTTATATCTTCCTGCAACGCTTCTTGTAGCTTACCATGTCTTTTTGAAGATAAAATCAATCCACGCTTTTCAGCTATACTATGCAGATTTCTCCATTTGTTCATGCTTCATCACATTTCCCACACTTGCTACATTCAACTGTTGAATCATACGCACACAGTATCGCTTCCTCGTCCGGCTTGTCTAGTTCTCTGTCTAGTTCTTCATGCTTTAAATCATTTAATTCTTTCATAACTCTCCTCTTATGCTTTGTCAGCTCCGGCTTATACATATCCAGCTTTTTTGATAGCCAGTTGTGTTCTCTATTATATTCTATAATTCCAGTACAACCGCCTATGTCCTTACAATTATCATCACAATCGTTACAGGGATAGAATATTTCCTTAAACTCCGCAAGTATTTCTTTCTTGTTCATACACACTCCTATACGTCTAAGGTTTTGTTCTTCCTTACAAACCCTCTCTTTGCTTTTTTAGGCACTATAATCCCACATTTCCCACATTTGTAAACTGGGGTAGAATAAGTTTTCGACCACGGTGGTGTGCCTGGTGGGCAAATCTGCTCATCTTTTCCAATTACTTCTAATTCATGTATATGTTCTTTCATACACTCTCCTATACGTCTAAGGTTTTGTTAAATTATTTTTATTTCTGCAAAAAAGCCCAAACCAGACCAAACAACATCCCTAAGATAAAAGTCAACACATACGACACCCACTTGTCCACAAACTCCTCAACCCTGTCAAACCAGCCCTTCTGCCCCAGTCCGTACTTCCTGTAAAGGCTTCGTTTCATTTTTGACCTCTCTTACCTCAAAAAAGGATTTATAATCAACCTTACACTTTGTTTTTTTAAATACCCAAAAATAACTATGAAATTTTCTTGCGTGCTGTTGTTTCCTTCCATCGGTTATGCGATTCTTCGCCAAAAGAATGAATAAATCCTTCGGATAAAAGCCATGTTTTATTGCCTCATACATAATCCAGCAATGAGAAAAAAGGTTTAAACCACCTGAAACTACATCTTGGCATTTGAATATAACAATCCCATCTAAACACAATATACGATAAAATTCTTTTAAACTATTAGAGTACATTGTTTTTAATTCGTCAAAATCCTTAAATGCAGTAAATCTTTTACTTATTATACCGCTTCCCTTTTTAGAATCATTGTAGTTTTGGCCACTAATAACAAAAGGCGGGTCAAACATAATGGTTTTTACACTTTTACTTGGCAATGGCAATTTATCGCTTGTAGCTTCTATAACCACTGAACACTGTGGCGTTTTGTCAAATTTATACTTAGGTGATACCAATTCCTTTTTATAAAAGTTACCTATTGAATATGTTGGGTCACAATCAATGTAATTATTATTTGAGTGAAGAAAAAGAATATCCTTTATAATCTCCTGTTCATCATACGAAATGGTTGATATTATTTTAGTTCCAAATAATGTATTTTGTCCATAATCCATGAATTTTATTTATTCTTTATCCAACATTTATGTTTGCTTAATTCTTTAAAAGCTTTACTTATAACGTGTTTTAATTGGTACGCTAAAATGTTTATTCTTATACCTGCACCTTCTATCATTATGCAATATTTTTGTTTGCCTCTCCACCAATAATGCAATTCGACATCGCATTCAAGTTTTTCCGCAAGTTTATGTAAATTATTCATGTGTTCTTTTTTCTTCTATAAAATAATCTTTAGTCATCAGCGTTGCCGTCACCAAATTCAGAGCCAAGTCCATCGCCAGCACCATTTCCATAGCCAGAGCCATCACCAAAGCCAGAGCCATAGAAATCACCAGAGCCATAGCCAAAGTCAGAACCAGAACCAGAAACAGAACCAAAGCCAGAACCAGAACCAGAACCATAACCAGAACCATAACCAAAGTCAGAACCAGAACCAGAACCAGAACCAAAGTCATAGCCATAACCAAAGACAGAACCAGAACCAGAACCATAACCAGAACCATAACCAAAGTCATAGCCTTTATCAAGTCCATCACCAAAACTATTTATTGTTTCCATTCCTTAACCCCTTCTATACAATCTTTAGTCATCGCCAAAACCAGAGCCAGAACCAGAACCATAGCCAGAACCATAACCAAAGCCATAGCCATCACCATAGCCAGAGCCATAGAAATCACCAGAGCCAGTTCCATTTGTAAATCCAGAGCCAGAGCAAGTTCCATTTCCAAATCCAGAGCCTTCACTAGAGTCATCACTAGAAATCTTTACTGTTTCCACGATTTAACCCCTTCTATACAATCTTTAGCTTCTTGAGTCATGCTTAATACTTCAATAATCTCTGTTAATATAACTTTATCTACCGGCATTGCAAATTTACAATTTTCAGGTTTTGTTACGCCTTCCATAGCAAGTTGTGACAAAGACGCAGCACCGTCCCAATACCATATACGGATAGCGTTTACCAATGTACCTTCTTTTCCGTTTCTTTCTTTTAGATAGCCACAAAAAACTCCCGCTGAATAAGTTCTTACGCATACATAATCCATTTTCACTTCCTCTTTTACTTCCTCTTTTACTTCCTCTCTTCTTTCCTCTATAGCAGTTGTTCCAATATCATATAGCCTAGATGATACCTCTTTCACTTCCTCTTTTACTTCCTCTCTTCTTTCATTCATTTTACTTTCTCCTTTTAATATCAAATTTATCTAAAATCGTTTTACAGCATGTACATTTATAAAGTAGATGTTTCCTTTTTACTTTAATCCAAATGGCAGCTTTTACATTACAACATTTACTTAATGTTTTCATGGGAATAAACCTCTTTCACATCCCTCTTTTTTCTATTTTATACCCCTATCTATAATTTTATCCTTTTTTCTTTTAACATAATATATTTTCTCTATGATATCCAAAGCAGCATCAGGGCAAATCTTCTTTAAGTAAACTTTCCACAGAATGTTCCTTAAAGCGTCTATATTAAACTCGTATTGTATCGTTTCCCACTTTTTGTTACTCATTTATTTTGATTTCTTTTATTTTTGATTTTATTTCTTTCTTTAAAATATATGGAAAGTTACTCTGATTTTCAAATGAATTTCCTTCGTAATGTTCTTTACATGAATTTATCATATCAATAAAGTATTCGTTTACCTCTTTTTCTGCTCTATATAATACCAGGTCAATTGCAGATACACCATCTCGATAGTCCACACTTACGCTATACTTACCTAAAATCTTCCCCAGTTTACTCATTATTTACACTCCCCATTTTATTTTTAGTCATAAAACTTTTTTTTTGAATTTATATTCCGTGATTCTGTTTTCAGGCAACACGAAATCTATTCCCATAAATCTGAAAATATCTTTTTCTTCCCTAAGACGCACGATCTTTCCATTATCAATCTTTGTCAAATATCCGTCTTCGCTTTTATAGCCTCGATTTCTAAATTCTACCATAAAGGATCGCACAAACTCCATGCTTCCTGTTCTTATGAAATAGATCATCGCCCAAGTTTCAAGCGGACAGATAAACAAATCAATCTTATATCCTGCATAATTAAATTGTTTATACTTGCCGCCGTTCTTTGTAAAATGATATTCTATTTTATGTTCAACGAAATATTGCTCAAGAAAATATTTTTCTGGGATACACACGATTTCGATGTCTCCAGGATTCGGTGACTTTCTACGAATCGAACCGCCAATCTTTACGATCTGGCAAAACGGTTTTATTATCTCACAATATTTTATGGCCTGTCTAAGCATATCATCGTATAACATTATTTACACTCCATCTTTAATAGTGTTCGTCTCTAACGATGCGATCCTTCTCACTTCACCCCAGTCCGGGATCACTTTTATCCTGTGACATCTTTTACACTTCTTTCGTATTACCGGCATTTCAATAACTACACGTTCGCCCGGTTTATTATATTTAGCATCCACGTAAATCCCGATTCCCTCTGCTTCAATTTCGTCGTCATGGATACAATTCATCATAAACATAATAGCACCCCTAAAAGAAAAATCGCAAACACAAGGATCATTATACCTATATTTGCGATTTCATTTTGATGGTTGCTCGAAATCAATCTTTCTGAAATACTGTTTTTGTGTATTAAATCTTGACGGAGACGCAAAACCCGTGACACGATATTCTTTACCGCAATTCGAACAACGAATATGATCCTGGCGAATCGTCCAGCTCGATTGACCACATTCGCATATATACTGCTCAAACTCGTTTGGCATTATCTTTATTCCTTTCGGTTCTATTTAAATACCCAATACCCCACTTCTTAACATTGCGGTGAAGCTTTAAACCCTTTTCTTTGCTCACTCTTTTTTTAAGCTCTGCGATAAAAGTCTTTTTGTTTTTTATCATTGAAATAATAGTATCAACAACAATCGAATTCGAGAAACTCAAAAGCAATTCTTTCTCCCGAAGTTCCTTTGCAACATTTTTAATGAAAGCAATGTTTTCAATTAGTAAACTAAATCCGCAAATATCCTTTTTTGCCTGTGACATATTTCTGATTCTCCTTTATTTTTCTAAAGTATATCTTTTTTTAAAAAGTTTGTCAAGCAGGGCATGTTCACCGAATTCAAAAAGGCCACACCTTATAATTTGTACTCAAAATCTCTGTATTCATCAAACAATTTTTGCACTTTTATTGGCCGAATGTATGGCTTGATAGCATATTTAGTAGGTTTCCATTTGATATTGTATACGTTACCCATGCCGCAAATCCTTAAAAATTTATTCCATCTATTAAATAATTTTTTTATAGTAGCAGTACTTGGCCTCATTTTACATTTCTGCCATTTACGCATACTGGGGAATTCCTTATGTTTAGAAATATACAATCCCAAAGCCTTAATACATTTTATTTTTTGTTGTTGTGTTAGTACAGATAACTCCATATCTACACCTCTAGTTTTTCATTCATTACATTTTTAGCGTACACAAAGTTAAACACGCCGCACTTATCCAGTAGAATGATCTCCAGTACATACCTTTACTCAAATAAACTAAGCTGGCGCATATGTCTAGTATTATCATTAAAACTGGGAATAATTCATTTGAGTTGATTAGCTTCATTTTGTATCCTCTGCCTAATCTACACCTTGTAATTTATTAATAGCCTTATTTAATATTTTCACTCTTTCTTCATTATGTTTATTCATTGTTGCCCATATAGGGCTGGGGTCACTATCGGTTGTTTCCCAGTTACAAGAATAATTATCCCTGTAAACCTTTAGTATCCTAACAGGTAAATCATCATCTGGCGTTGCATCAACAAATTCAACAGGCGCCTGTGTTAGTTTAGGTAATTTCATATCTACACCTCCAGTTTTTTATCCAGCTCTTCATGTAGCCAGGTATTAAATTTTAAGAATGATTTTAATCGTTTACATTCTTTGGGGTCATCAAAATTTAATTCCGCTGTGCATCCATCTTCGCAATACTGGCATGGGTGAAGTTTTTTTTCTAATTTTTTTATGATTTTACTTTTATTCATACAAACCACATCTAACTATATGTCATATTTTTTTCAGTCCGATAACCTATCAATAGACATTATCGTAATTATATCCTTTACCCTTTTGTCGGGATACTTTTTAAAATATTCTCCCACTGTTAACTTTTTTTCAACATAACTGTATCCAAAATCATTATTTATGATTTCCGATTCTTTATATACAGGGATTCTTTTTGTCATACATTTTAGATAAATGTCATTATAAATCTGGTCTTCAAACTCTGCGTAATTATTAGAATCTATCTCAAGAATCCCTGATATTGGATACATTGTGTCGTCTACTACCGCCGAATAATGCCAGACTGCTAATAATAAAAGAATTAATAGATGTCTCATTGTGTATATGTACTAAAATATACATCGAACATATCGCCAAAGTCTTCATAACAGGATTCGCATAATTCTTTTTCTACGCCGACATATTGATATTTATTGACAGCATCCTCAAGCGGCCTGGGATGAACATAGCCATAAAATACTTTTTTTACATCAGAACTAACTTCTACATTACATCTGTCACAATAATACTTTGTAACTACTTCTGTGATTACGATAGTTTGTGAAAATGCAGCACAGCTAACAAATAACATTAAACTAAGCATAACTAATAATCTTCTCATTACATTCACCTCACCTTTATTTTTTTTAAATCCATACATTAAACACTTAAAACCATAACATTTCTATACGATACTACATACAAATCCTCCTTTTTCCAAATCTTTATTTAACTTCATCATAATCTATCCTGATAATCTCAACGATCGTGTGTGGATTTACTGAATAATACTTTTGAGTGTGGCAATCCACAATTTGACTATCGTCATTATAGAATATTTTATTCATGGAATCGCAAACGAGTTTTTCGTAATTATCAAGATCCGGTTTGACTATCGGTCTTAAAAGTCCGGCCTCCGCAAGTACTTGTTTCTTCTTAGACATTGACTTTGGGATCGCCCTATATACTATAATTTTTAAAATGACCGCACCTAGAAACGGCGCACTTGGTCTGTGTGCGAGAATCTGCATTTTAAAGTCATGCTCCGCAATCTTCGTTTTCTTTGGCGTGTATGCCATTACGTGTTTACCCCGGACAGAAAACCGGGGCCGGCCTTTAGGCGTTGGATTCCCTATAACCTCAAATTTTATTATTCTCATTTTTTTGTCTTTCCCTTGATCTTCTCCGCATAAGTATTCAGACGATCACGAAATCCTATCCATTGTTCTTTTGACATAACGTTTTCATCTTTCACATTGATTGATTTTGCATACTTGACCAGGAACTCTTGAAATTTAGCATACGGAATATTATTTTTCTCGCAAATATCGTTACATTCCGTCAATATTCCATCAATGGTTTGTTCCACTTTAGGATCTGCGTCTTCTTGTACCGGCTTAGCGTCTTCTTCGTCTGTGATTCCCTGTTCGTCTATATTTGATTTCTCGATAATAGGATTTTCGTCAATAGGCGCAGGAAGCATCACGTCACTTGAAAATAATGTCCGGCCACTTGCGATCAACCTGTTTGCTTGATCAAGATTGATTTGTGGAAGTTGTATCTTCATCGTGTAATGAGTTTGTTTCTTTTGATCGTGATGCGTCTCGAGCGCTTCTCTTTTAAGTATAAGCGGTACTCCAGGAGTAATAGGTTTGCGGAGCATTCCTTCTGCGTACTTGATCCCGGAAATTATGTCTGTAACCGAGTTGACCGAAGATGTGCGGATTTGATAAACCCCTGCAAGATTCACTTTATAAAGAATCACAAAAAGAAATCCGATCTCATTACAATCTATACGGACTTTCTCTCCCTTCGCTCCAATCCCAGTGAAATGTTCGCAAGGACACGGTCTTTCCTGCTTTGTCCCTATGTCAAGGGCAATCGTACCATTACCCAAACATTTAAGACCTGCCGTTGAACCGTACCGTCTCATTGAACACGGAATAGTTACTGATGGATCAGGTGAGGGAATCCAAATGTCAAGCTGTGTCGGAGTCTCTCCATAAATCTTTTTAACTTCGTCTGGAACAATAAAATGCGGCGTCTCTTTTGGGTACGTACAATAAAAACATTCGTCTTTTCCATCCCTGTGTTGACACTTCGGGGTTTTAGGTTTCTTCACTTTCATTCCTAATCTGATCTTGCCTAGAAGTGGAAGACGTAGTTTATCCCCAAATCCAGGTATACTTGTAAATTTCTTATCCATAATAATTCACCGCCTTTTTTATTTTAATATTTCGATCGATTCATTGATTAAAGCCTGCACCTTGCGTTGTTTTTCTTTCCCTGACTTACTCCCCATTACATTATATGTTATGGCTTTTAATTGTCTTCTTAATTCCATCAACTTGAATCTATCGGAAGAATTTTTCAAGGATTCTTGTCTTTCTTCCTCGTCCCGAATCTTCTTTTCTTCCGCTTCTTTATGTTCCCTTAATTTTTTTTCTACGGCTTCCTTTTCTTCCCGAGCTTTCTTTTCCCGGGCGCTTGATTCTGCCTTGAGTTTTCTCTCACGTTCTGCGGCTTCTTCTATGGTCTTTCTTTGTTTGGCTTCCGATTCTTCCTTGAGTTTCTTTTCTCTTTCAGCGGCTTCCGCTTTGACCCGGTCATTTTCCGCTTTGACCCGAACGTTTTCCGCCCTGATCCGCTCTTGATCCGCCTTTGCCTTCTCGTCTGCGATCCGCTTGTCTTCGACTTCTTTCTTTTCTCGCTCGATCCGTTCTTCTTCCATTCGCTTTTCGACTTCGGCTCTATGAGCGGCTTCCTCTTCGGCTTTTTTATTCACGATAAAATTTTCCTGCCTGTCAAGATATTCTTCGATAGGAATGATCAAGTGTTTCAATACATTTGCGATTCCATCGAGTGCTTTTCCTTCACGCAAAATATCTGCTTTTAATTCTTTGCGTGTGTTCTCAATACGGATTCTTTCTTGACGCAGAAACAAACGTCCCTCTCTTGCCATTTTCATTTCAGCAACTTGGTCTTCGTTTACCACAATAAGAGATTCCGTCTTCTTTTCCCATTCTGCCGCAAGTTTAAAATAATGTCCAAACCTTTCAAGCAAGGTTTGCGCCTTTGGTTTACTCAAACCGACTTCTTCAACCATGACTTGAAGCATGTTTTCTGTTTTAATAGTTTGATTTTGATCCATTTACCTTTTTCTCCTTTGTCATTTTAAATTTCCTTTTTTAAAATTTTCGGCAGCTTCGGAAATGCTTTGATATCAGCTCTTTAATCCCGGCCTCAAACTCTCTACAAGACAAGCCGCCGAATTATATTATTTGATTGTTACCACATGAGTGACGTCTTCACAAAAACAAAAAGGACAGCACTCCGGTTCTTCATCAAAGACGCAAAATTCTTCCTTACAAGCATCACACTTGAATATTATTCCTTCAATCTCGCTTCTACCGTCATCGTTCGGATTTAACAACATTTTTTCTCCCATCTTTATGCCATTTAACCGACACTGATTCGGACGTTTCGACCTTTGACGCCCTGGCGATCTCCTCTCTTGTTAACCGGGTTTTAGAAAATTTCGCTTCTTCTTTGTATTCGTATTCAATATCAACTTTCCCGGCGAGAGCCTTCTTCGCCTGTTTATCTTTCATCACTATAAGTAGTTCGTTTTTTAGCACGGTCATTTTTTTATTGTTTACGTTTGTTGCGTCCATAAGCTCCCGAAGATCAAGAGCTTTTGCGACAATATCTTTCTCATTTAGGGATATAACATCCTTCCTGTTGTCAACCTCTTTTTTATAATTTTCATAACAGACGCCAAACCACCGACAATAGGAGCAGTGCCAGTCATTAATCGAATACTGTCTTTTGGGAAGTGTTTTTGTTTCAACATATTTGTCTATCTCTTCGAACCTGAATTTTGCTTTCTGAATTACGCCCTCAAGAAATGTTTCTTCTCTTTCTTCTAATACGCCAAACGGATTATCCTGATAGTTCATTCTGAACAATCGCGCCTTTGCAATATCTGTTTGATCGTCATACTCGATAATATATTCGATAAACCTTGAAGTGTCTTTGTTCTTCACAAGCAAGATTGCTCGAATAATTTTTCCGAGAAACTTTTTCAATCCCACGAGATAATGACAACATTGCGAGATTTGATCAGCCGGGATAGATTTACCTTCTTCCCATGAATCAAACGTAAAACGATTAAACGCTTTGTGTTCAATCAAAAAATCTTCGCCGTTGGGATCAGTCAATAGCCAATCTATATGGCCGGAAACATCTTTTCCGTTGACCTGGTAAGGGACAACGTCGAATTGCTCCGAGTGCACCTTATACACGGATTTCCTGATCCAGTCTTCCGTTAGTTCTTCCGCCCAAGTACCCTCTTCAAAAATTAATATCGCACGTCCCGGGAATGGTTTAGGTGGTATTTTTAAAGCATGATATACCTGGCTTCTCAAACATCTGCTTCCGAATGAGGCACTACTGCACCTGTGGCTGTAGGGCACATCTTTTTGTTCCATTTGAGCCAATTTTACGATTAAATCTGCTAACATTTTGACCTCCTGTATTTATTATATATAATGCAATTTTCTTGCCAAAAATTCCAGCCCAGCTTAACCCCGATTTAACAAAAAACACGCTTTTTACCATTCTCGCTTCGTTTTATCCCATCCGGTAGTCAAATAGTGCACATTCACCATTGAAACTGCATTTACGAATTGTTGCCATATTGGAAACAGTGCATTCCACACATTGTGAGCGTATTGCTCTAGCCCTACTGCCCCGTCCTGTTTTTATTCTAAATTTGTACAAACTACATTTTTTGTCTACGCATAAACCCACTTCGTGTAAATTTCCGTTCATACATTGCAAGCAAAATTCTTTTATAGCTTTCTTTCTGGTTAACTTCTTTTGTCTCGTACTCATTTTATCTCCCTTATTGCAATGACTTGACCGCAGCCACAAAGGCAAGGCCTGTTAATTGCATCACCAGTTTTATTGTGTCCGCGGATTCCCCGCATCTAAAACAAAGTCCATGATTATTTTTTACTGAAAACGTCGCCGATCTAGCTCCTTTACAGAATGGACAAAAAGCTCTTTTGTTCCGCTGTATTTTAATTAAATCACTAATCGGATATTCTCTCGCACGTTCGATCATAAAGTCCGTGATCCTCTCCCGCTCGATCTCTTTACTATTCTCAATCATACACAAAGCGTAGACAAGAGATTTCAGTCTCTTTTCATGTTTTGGGACTTCCGCATTATTATAAAAAGCCTTGCGGAGCTTGTACTCCATCCCGCCTATTCTGTTTGCCTCGTATGTATCGTGTGCCAACTTAATAAAATCTCTTTGAAAATCAATCTTTGATTGCAAATATCTTTTCTTCGCGTCCTTTATGAAATCCGGACAAGTAACCTCAATTTTTTTAATAAAAAAAGCAAGCTGATCCCGAACTTTTTTATCGTGTTCAGGTTTAACAAGCATTAATTCTTTGCTAAGAGAGATGTCCCGGTCATCAATTTCCTGCATTTCCTTTGGGAATTTATGCCATAGCTCACGTTCGATAATGGCTATACGTTTTCTTAAATCCGTGATCCCCTCTAATTGTTTAGAAATATTGGTTGACATTCTCCCATTCTCCCACAGGGTCTTTCGATCTATCTTCAATCAAAAGATTGTTTTCGTGCAGCATATAAATATTTGCGAATCTTCCTGTCCTTCTTGATTTTACAATCTTGACCTTCGTTTCCTTAGTTGCGTCAATGGACGAATTGTTATCGCCTGTTGTTATCTTGCGGCATACGAGCATAACAAAATCTGATTCCTGCCCGATAAATGATGAATCACGAATATTGTACAGGGTCGGTTCTTTACCAGGCTCAACTTTTGCCAAATGGCATATCAAAAATATAACGATCCCATGTCTCAATGCGAGTTTTTTTAAGTGTCGCATTACCCCGCCAATGAATAACGAAGAGTTCCCGGAAGCGATCATCTTAAAATCAATGATATAATGCAAGTGATCTATAAAAATAATGTCCGTGTTAAACTTGATCTTTCCTTCAATAATTCTTTCTTCGATCCAGTCAAGTTGACTTGAGATCATTTTTTCTGGCAAATAAAAGGAAGGTAATTCAGGAAATTTATTGAAAAAGTGAGCGGAAGTATCTTCGTATGAAAACCATAAACATTTTTTGTTTTTCTTCTCGTAATTCCACGTCAGTGTGCGAGCTAAAGTTGTTTTGCCGTGTCCTGTCTCTCCAGAAATAACACCCACTTCGCCACCTTGTACGCCTTCAAGTGTTTTATCCAGGATAGATATTCCGCTATAATGTGATATTGCCTTTGGCTGCCCTGCGATCTTGGATTGCATTTCTCGCGACTCAATAACTCTATCCACGCCTTCGTAATTATGGAGCTTTTCTTCAAGAGCAATGATCCTTTTCGTTTCGTTATTGTGATCTACCATACACTTTCCGCTTTATTCTTGTAATTCCCTTCAAGGATTTTTAAATAGTTTTTGTCGTTATTGATCAGCCAATCAACGGTCACCTTCCAGCCCGGGTGCTTCTCGCTAGGTACTTCTCCACGCAAAAATTTTGATTCTGCTATTCCCTGGAGAATTTTGTCAAGATTCTCCGGGAATATCTTTTCAGAAAATCTTATCTTGAGTTTATCGCTCCTTGACTTTGATATATTTTTCAACCCTGGCAAAATTGGAAACCTAGCCACTAGCTCATTCCATTTGGTAAGAAAGAGTGCTTCGAATTGCACAAAAGAAGTAGTAGTAGTATTCTTTTCTTTTCTTTTCTTTTCTTTTCTTTTCTTTAGAGGCCTTTTGCAGGCCTTTTGCAGCCATTTTGCAGGCATTTCTAAATTTAGCGCTTCGCATTGATTTTTTCGATAGTCTTTGCTTTCGGATCCTTTACTAGAATTACACTTTGCACACAAAGGCTGAATGTTGTCTAGGCGTTCGCTACCACCTTTATACAAGGGTATTATGTGATCTTTTACTACTCCATTAAGATTACTTTCACCATTGCACTTCACGCAAGTGTGACGGAAAAACTCTTTCATTTCTTCCCATTCTTCTTTTGTATGCGTACCCCTTTTTCGCGCGTCACTTAGGCGTTTTGAACGGTTCTTTTTAGACATTTCTACACCTTCGCCGTCATTTTCAGATTTAATCCATTTTTTACTACCTGCAATTGACCTTTCTATGCTTAAATCCTTTCTTTTTTTAAGCCTTACTTTTACAGATTTAGATGTTATTTTATTATCTTTCGCTATAAATAATCCATAGTTTTCAATCACATCTTTAATCTTTGATTCTTCAACACGTAATCGGTATGCTAGCAATTTATAATCACAATCAATATGACCACTATTATTGTACATTATTTCTATAATTGCCCAGTATAAGCCATAGCCTTCCCATCCCAATGACATAAGTAAGTTAATTATTTTTGGGTCTTGCTGTGCATTATAATCGTGAGAAAAGTATTCTTTAGTAAACTTTTTCATTCCCATTCGTCATCTATTATAAAAAATAAGACCATCGTTCTAATCTTCTAAAAAAAAGAGACACGGCCAGCCATATGCATCCGCGAAAGAAGATAGGGACTTGACCGTGCCATATATTGAATTAATTATTTTTGGTTTTGTGATTTTTCGATTTCGCGGATGTTTCATTAGTCATATATTACAAAACTTTAAAACCTTTGTCAAGTTCTTTATAAAATATTTATTTTCATTTCAATAATTTGATACCGTATTTAAGTATTTTGATCAATAATTTATCTCCAGCCGTCGCATCAGCCGCATCAGCCGCATTAGCCGCATCAGCCGCATTAGCAACAGCATAATACGCAGCAGAAGCCGCCGCATAAGCAGCCGCATCATAAGCCGCATCAGCCGCATCAGCCGCATTAGCCGCATTAGCCGCATCATAAGCCGCATCAGCCGCATCATAAGCCGCATAAGCCGCATCAGCCGCATTAGCCGCATTAGCCGCATCAGCCGTCGCATAAGCAGCCGCAGAAGTAGATTTGTTTCTATTTTCCAGGCATTTCAGTGCTGCATTAATAGCATTTCTTGGTCGTTTATCATCAGAATATTTATCTTCAAATATATGCAATACTTGTTGTGCTGCGTATATAGCATAGCTCACATATTGTTTGTACGTCATTTTTCTTACAATTAACCAGTTTGCCCAGCTTAGTTTGCTCTTATTTTTAATGCTGTATTCTACAAGCCCGACCAGATCAGTTTCTTTTTGATTCTTAAACCATTCAATGCCTTCAATACAAGCCTTATGTTCTTTTAAAAATTCAACTGTTATTTTCATTCCCATTTTTCATATCCTTTTAAATATAATATTGTATTTCTTTTGACCATTTATGTTTATCTATCCATATACATTTATCTGCAATTAAAGGATCACGGTATAATTTGTCAACATCAGCTTCATAACCGAGTATCTTGCCTAATTTAACAGCATTTTCCGCAGCACCGCTATGTATGAAAATAATAGAATCAATATTATTATCTTTAATATGAGCTGCCACAGGACACGAATTGTCCGCTTTACCACCATTGCCATAGTCTAAGTCATAATCAAGGGATATGTGGCTAAAATGCCTGTTTTTAAGCATCTCTATGGCATCGTGAGAATTGTTTACAATCGTAACTTCGAAATTAAATTTCTTTAACCACATTTCCATAGCGAGGTAACAGATAAACAAAGTATTTCTTGTTTAATTTGGCTAATAAAAAAAGATTATCTTTCCGCAAATCTTCGATTAATCCTTTTTGCACATCAATCGTTGCTTCTTTTATTTTCAAACAGTTCTTGTGTTTGTCTATCTCTATTTCAAGTTTATTGCAGTTTGAGCATTTCATTTTTATTGCTCCTTATAGTTTTATGTCTAT
>Ga0180007_10000834_pt1 | contig 46542 bp, 38 predicted proteins | sample MM_PC_MetaG_FD_121122 | JGI IMG/M metagenome (GOLD analysis project Ga0180007, IMG submission 121122) | Groundwater microbial communities from the Aspo Hard Rock Laboratory (HRL) deep subsurface site, Sweden - MM_PC_MetaG | ecosystem: Environmental > Aquatic > Deep subsurface > Groundwater... | reverse complement strand
TCCCCAAATGGCAAATATTTTACTATAATATATATTTCCTGTCAAGGTTATTTGCCTTCCAAAAAGGGGGGACAATTCGCCGCGGCGAAGGCTTTAAATACAAATATCTAAAGCTTTTTGTCCTCCGTTAGGAATGATTTCATAAAAAGTACCGCTTGTCAATGGTCTTAGGCCCGTGGCGTCTTTATGTTGAATCGCTTACGGCGTGGCTGCTGGTGCCGCGGCATTAGAAGATCCTTTATTCAGAGCGGATTCAATATCTTTATTTGGCTTCTTTGCCGCCACATAGTAATCATTGTAAAATTTCTGCATATCCGCGTAGTCCAGCCTGTCTTTCGTGTAAAGCCCGCTGTCTTCGTAATCTTTTTCATCTTTCAGAAGGCCAAGATTAAGTTTTTTATCACGTTTCTGGGCGTAATTCAGCGAGAATTCATTAAGTGCGGCGTTCTTTTCAACTTTATAAAATTCAGAAAGCGCCAGGTGTTTGTCTTTGCCGCTGGTAAATACCTCATCAATAAGAATTCTTGTCGATTCATCTGTTTTGGTGGCTTCCGTCACCGCGTCCTGAAATTCCTTGCTCGCATTAAGGCCCTTACCGATACCGGCAATAATTTCGCCGGCAAATTCTATGTGCCCGAAAACAATTCTTGGCACCTGCGCCGCGTAAGCTCCGCCAATCGTAAGCACTGTTCTTAAAGGGCCGGTATCCAGCAAAAAAGCTTTCTGCAGATTTTCCCATCGGCTCTTACCCGGGTCCATCATATAAGGCTCCCTGTCTTTAAATTTGCCCGCTTCCGTATAATCCACCCAGCGTCCGGTAGCTTTAAGGTGAAGTTCGGCGCTGTCCTTTAGCGGCATACGCCAGAACACGTACATTTTTTTGCTTTTGGTGAACTGGATTTCGTGTATGGAGTCCATATGGTTGTCAATTGCTGACAAATCCATACCTTCTCTTCTGAAGCGCGCTTTGGCCTTTTCCTTGGAAGTTATTAAAAGCTGGCTGGCGACATTTTCGGGACTGCCGGAATATTTAGGGTCGTTCATGTTAATATGAGCATCCGCGTAAGACACTTCCGAAATAAAATAACCCACGTTATCACCGGGATCTTTGTAAAACCAGTTGCCCCGCTGTGTCCAGTCGACTTCAGGCTGGCCGTCCGCGGCCATAATTATTTCACCTTGCGCGTTTTTCCGTAAAGGAAGGGCGTTCAGAAAGCGATCCTGAAATAAACCATAATAGCTGAATTTAGGGTTTAGTTCGATATTCGATGAGTTCAGATGATCGAGATTCGACCGCTCTATGATATTGTTTTCATCGAAATCATCTTTATCTGAAATAGTTTCCCGTTTTGTACTGCGCAGGGTTTCTTCAACCGCGTTAAGTCTGGCAAGGGTCCACGGAATGGCCCAGTTATCCACCGCCATAACAAACCTGAAAGGTATAGTGACGGCGGTGTACAGCAATTGCCAGTGGCCGTCAAGAGTGCGCTTGATTTCGTACTCGTGTTCCCCGTACCACAGTACCACCCTTTCCTTTCCGAAATAAATTTTTCTTTTACCTGTTTCATAGACCTCCGAAAAGAATTGTTTGGCGTCCTGAGCGTGTTCACCCAGGCTCTTAAAAAACACCTCGGCATAGCCGGAACCTGGGTTGGTAACATGCTCGCGGGCCCATTCACTCAGCGACCCGTACCATTCCCTGGCCGTTTCCGTCAGCAGGCCGACTGGCGTCTTGTTCTTGGTCAGGTCAACTTGTTTCGGATCAATTTCACAGCGCATCACCATCTGCCAGGTAATGTCGGTTTTCTTTACGGCCCCGCTCTTAAACCATTCCAGATGGTCGTAAGTGGTGTATGTGGGTTTGTAATTCGGGTCATCATACATTTTGATCCACCTTTCCTTCAGTTCCTCCTTCCCGTGGATGGCGTCGCGTTTATTGTCTTTTTCACCAACATAACCGAAAAAGTGTTTGACGGTTTCATAAACCACATGGCGGGCTTCCCGCTCCTTATCTTTCTTCACCCAGGTCACCTTGGGCGCGATCAGACTTAAACCTATCTGCCTCGGAAATTTATCTTTCGATTCCGGAGGCTGAGGCATGCCGTTCGGATCGGAGCTTTCGTACCATTCCATGACCTGATCAAAGGGCACGTCATTTAGTTCTTTCAGCGCGGCCCCATGGGCCTCAGGCGTAATTTCTTTGTCTTCCATATGCGTTTCAGCATCCTGCCTGAGTACTTCTTCGTAAGTGTCTTCCATAGCGCCGGCAATCGAATCCAGTCCGGCTCTGTCCAGAATTCCCCGCCCCGTTATTTCTTTGGCGGCAATCTCAACAGCTCCGGCCACAAACAAAGCCCTCAGCATTTTACCGGCCGTTCCTTCACCTTTCATCGCCATGCGGGCGGATTTATAAAAACCATACATCAGTACCAGGCCGGCGGCCCGGTTGGCAAGGCTCTGACCCGGTCCGGTCAGCATTTCCCACACACCGCCAACATACTCGCTGACCTTGTCGCCAATGTGCACGCCGCGCAGTTTGGCGTCAATTTCTTTGGCTTTACGGTCAGAAATCGCTCCCGTTTCAGCCCGGGCGCTTAAATGTTCTTTCAGCAGCCTGAAAGTATTCAGCACCACGGCATCCTCATCGCCTTCTTCCAGGCTCGCCAGAACCTCAGTCGTCGAATTTCTGCCTTTATACTTCGCGCGAATGGCTTGCAGGCCTGCAATAAAATCCTGCTTCCCTCCCGCAATGCTGTCAGCCAGTATAACGTTAAACATGTCAGTCAGCTGTTTGAATTCCGCGTCACTCCTAAGCAGTAAGTCGTCCCAGTAATCGGTTTTGAGTTTTGGATTATCTTTAATAATACTCAGATATTTGGGGTACACGCCCTCGATGCGGATTCCCAGCCCCTCAAAAAACATCTGCATGTTGCCCTCCTGCAGTTCAGCGGTTTTATAGTTTACCTGCAGGTCAAACATCCGGCGCTGATAGCCTTCGAGGCTGATTTTATCGATAATGCCCATATCGCCCAGGTCATCAAGGTCTTTGCCAACGCGCTCCGCGTATTTACCGGCCTTCATATCGGCGATAAATGTCTGGGATTCGTTGGAATAAGGGTCTTTAATGGCTTTGCGGACACTTTCTGTGAATTCAACGAGCCTTTTCTTGTTGTTCAGAATCTGCTGCAGAGTGAAATTCAGCTTATCAACGTCATAATTTTTAAAACGTTCCACCAGATCCGGCGGAAATTTGGCCATTTGTGACGCGATAAAATCGCGGCGTTTTCTTTCCTGTTCTTGCGGGTCAGCATCAGTGATCCGTTCAACTTCTGTTTTAACTTTCTTCCAGGCCTGCAGTACCTCTTCCTTCGGGCCAAGGTCTTCAATCACTTTAGCCGCTTTGGCCCCCAGCCAGGCCGCTTTTAAAACAGCTTCATGATCGGGGTCCATTTTTTCGCCGACTTCCTTGAAATTGAAATAATCGGACAGGGCCAGGGCCGAAAGCATCCAGGCGTTCTCGCCTTTAATATCCTCCACATAAGTCAAATCACCGCTTTCGCTTTTTGCGTAACGGGCCACGCCGGTGTCATAAATGCCGGCAATCAGCAGGCGGCGCACGGTAGGGTGCAGGGCATGCTGCCAGCTGGCGTTTCCATACGGACCTTTGTCCACCATCTCTTTGGCCTTCATGAACTTTTTCATGGCCAGTTCCATCACCAGTTTGCGGCGGCTGGGGTGGCTAAGTTCAATCCGGGTAAATCTGCTTTGCACCGTTTTTTCACGGTCTTTCAGACGGCTCAGCTCCAGGTAAGCGTTCGCGTGGGCCACATGCGCTTCCATTTCTTTGGCGCTCGATACATAGCCCGCTTTTCGGGCTGAATCTTGTTCCTGATTCGCCTTTTCGTTGAGCGAATACACCATACCATTCAGCACGCGCCATCTTTCTTCCCATTTTGGAGTATCCGGAATAGAAGCAATAGGAGGTACCGCCCCGAGGCCGGCATCCGTATTGTCCTCCGCGATTTTTTCCGCGGTCCGCATACCGGTCAATTTCCGTGTCGCTTCCGCGGCCGCGGCCTCCGCCGCGTCCAGAGCTTCGGGTGAAACAGCTTCTCCGGTTATTTTGGCACCTTCGTACTTTAGGAACTCATTGTAGATGAAAGGGAAATTTCTGATGTTGGCGGCCGCGTCATTACCAAATTCGTCACCTAAAACAAAAGCGTCCTCAAAATTCTTTGTCTTGTCAGCCATGATGGCCAGAAAGAGTTCCCTTGCCTCGCGCTGGGACGGAGTTGAAAGGCCGTCAGGCGACTGCCAGACATCCTTAAATTTGTCGGAAGTAGCCAGGCTTTCAAAAATGCCGTTCAGCTCCTTGTACAGCGGCTTTTTGCCCCAGGCTTCTTTGCGGTTCAGCGCCTCGGTCAGCATTTCATTTCGGGCGTACAATCTGCCACGGCGGGCTTCCCTGACAAGTTCGGGACCCTGCGCGGCCAATTTTTGATATTCTTCAACAGTCCTCGTAATATTCATCAAAATACTGTACTGAAGATCATTTTTGAGAATATTTGCCCAGCTTGTTCCCGCCTTCTTTTTTTTCTCTTCGATAATCGCATCAATCTGTTTGTTCAGTGCAGGCAGGTTGCTAAAATCCAGGATCAGCCCCTCATAATATGCGTCTTCGCCACCCTCTTCAGGTTCTTCGCCATATTTTTCATTGTAGCTCCTGACCAGGGAGTCCAGGGCTTTGGCAAAAAATTCACGTTGTTCCCGAGCCTCCTGCTCAGTCTTACTTACTTCATCATGAGGAATTTTATGCTCGGGGCCGGCAACCGGCTTTCCCATATACAAAAAACGATTGGCCAGTAGTCCAAAAAGATCAAAGTTCCTGTCTTGCTGATGTGATGATAAAAAGTTCATTAATTCCGCTGAATTTATCTATATATTATAGCAAAAAATGGCTTAAAATGGAAGGGTCATTCTAAATTAACGTTCAGAACTTCCGCGATTTTTACAAGATTGTCGGGGATATCCAACGCTATCTGGAACTTCCTGCGCATTTCTATATCATTTTTCTCTTCGTCCACATACTTATGATCTGCTTCCGCGGTAATAGCCTTTGCCGCTTCTTTGAGTTTGTCCAGATCAGCTTTTTGTAAAGCTTTTGTGACTTTGTCTTTCTTTTTCTGATACTTTGCAGCTTCCGCAAGCGCTATGTTGTCCTTTTCAATCCGCACCTTGCTTTCTGCTAACTCTTTTTTCTGCTCATCTGTCAAAGCGACCTGGGCCTCCGGATTTTTGATGTAATAGTCGCGCCATACATAATTCTTATAACGCGGATCCACCTGCCATTTACCATCTTCAGTCTGAACCAGGAAATACCCTTCTTTGGTAATATCAAGAATCACGTCCTGATTTTCGGCGCCTTCCGTAAAATTTTCCGGCCTCATTAAAATCCTGTAAGCCCCCTTTACTTCCGGATGCTGGATGACCAGTAACTGAAATTTACTGGGATTTGCGTAGCGGCCCTGAGTCATTTCTGCATAAGTTTTTCCCTGTTTGGTCATACGGTCTTTCAGTGCGGCAAAACGCAGGTCTGTTTGCTCAAAGTTTAAACCGCGTTTTTCAATCATGGCAATCAGGCGATTGGGAAACTGAATATTCTCAAGCTCAAAGATCTTCTGCATATCCGCGCTGATTTGCATGTATGGCTCTGTGGCCAACTCAATCATTCGTTTGTCCCTTGCAGACCCCAGTGGCCAGATAAGATCAACTTCTGCATATTCCTTCCATTTTCCGTTCTGCTCATATTCAGTCCAGAAGCGCGCCCGGTATTCGGCCATTTGTTTGTTGTACTCATCATTGGTCATCCAGTCGATGCCGCCGGTGGTTTCCAGATTCACATCGTTTTTTCCATCGTTCACTCTGGCAATACTGCCTTTTTCTGTTTTCAGAACAATAACAAAATTATTATCGATATCCTTATTAGCCCCTGTTTCAGGTTTGCGTTTAACAATTTCTACCGTGTTATTGCCCAGTGTGCGGTATTCAAAATCAGCGGGGGCTTTGATCACCCGGTCCAGAGCCGGATAAACTTTATCCGCCAGACCTTTCTGGGTCAGGTAGTGCATAAAACCGGGATTCATATACTGCTCATGCAGGTTCCCCTGGACATCCTGCATCAGCTGTACCTCGGACGGGCTCAGTTTGTCCTTGAGCTTAATGGTTGTTTCGGCAATATCGACGGACTTTTCATAGTGTTCCGGCGGGCGGTAAAGTTCACGGGTGTCTTGCCTGCGGGTGTGAACTGGAGTCGGACTTGTTTCATGCGTGCTTGTTGCCGGTTTTCTCCGGCCTCCTTTTTTGTTAGCTTCCACGGCCGCGCTCAATTGTTGCAAAAGTGTTGCGGAATCTTGTGCAAGCTGGTCTGCTGAAGGGCGGGGTTTGTCAGTATCCCCGAAAATCAGCCGCTTCTCCGCGAAAATTTCAGATTCCAAGTGTTTTTTTAGATCTTTGAACATTAGATTTTCAGTTTATTAAAAGCTTCTAAAGTATTTTCCCTGAATTCATCCAGAGCCATCACCATGGCTATCTGAACACCCGGACTGGAGCGCATAAGCTCCCGTAATATATAGCCAGGATCCTCTTCGTCAGCCAGTTCCTCCATAATCACATCGATCACTTCAGGCTCAATGTTGTCTTCGGCCGCCTGAAAAAGCTGACGGCTGAGTGCCTCAAACATGGCTTGTTTAAGCCCTGCGAGCTTAACCCTGTCTTCGTCCTGCATGCCCATTTCCCTAATGAGGTCATCAAGGTAAACACCGGGGTCGAATTGTTCAATATTTGTTTCAGGCATAAGAATTATTTACCTAGTAAAGGGCGGAAATGCATTCCAAAAAGATTGCGATACCGACTACTGAGCATTAATACACCGCATGAAAGAAGTATTCCCGTGGCGGCCCAGCCAAGCCGCGCTCCGACATATCCGACTTTACCGGTTGTCCGAAGGGCCCCCGGACCATGTTTTTTGGTAGCGGCCGCAATTTCTTTTCGTTTCTTCCATATTTCCGGACTAAACACGCCGCCAAGAGCCGCCAAACCAAGCGGCGCGGCCACAAAAGGACTCGCTGCCCCCAGTGCCAAAGCCCCCAAACCGCCGCCCACAAGGGTTCTTACAGAGGCTTTGCGTAAGAATTCCTTAATCTTTGGATCTTTCACCCGCAGACTGGCCCCCGTCATTATACCGGCGGCGCTTGCTAATCCGGCGCCTCCCAGGGCTATTCCGCTAAGACTTAAAATCTGAACCGCCCCAACTCCGATTCCCCCCGCGATAAAGGCATTTCGAGCCATGACTTTCCTTGAATTCCCGACGACAATACTCTCCTGCGCTTTGGCATTATCATTAATCTGATTATATTGAGTGAAGTAAGCACCCATTCTGTCTATGCTCTTTTTTGAGGTGGATCTTTCGGCATGCTTGATTGAGTATTCATGCACCGCGTGACGCATTTTTTTAAGCAGAGCTTTGGCCCGGTTGAGCGAAATCGAATTTATATTAGCCATGCGTCCGGTGTTGGTAACAATGGCCAGATGGGCAATCAGTTTAGGCACAACAGTTTCCATCGCTTCCTTTTCAGGAATTCCCAGACCGCTGATCCAGCTATTGACACTTTCCGAGTTATCCCATGCCTTAGCCAGTTCCTTGGCTTTTTCGGGGGGAACCTTTTTAGTAAGGGCTGAATCTTTTTCACAAATGGCGACAAGAGTCGAAGTAAGTAATGGCTTCAGATAATTCCAGGGAAGCAGTCGGTTGCATACCCAATTCAATTTACCCGCTTCTTTTCTTCTGGCCGCTTCAATCTGCTCCTGAGTTTTGTTCAGAATCTGGACATAATCAGGCTTTTTATTCGCGGCTTTACCTTGTTGGGCAAAATAAAAATTGATCATACTCAGAAGCTTTTCAGGTTCCCGGCTGTATCTCAGGGGTTCCTCATCTTTCAATTCAGTTTTTTTAGCAATCGCCTTTTCGGTATTGCGTTTCCTTTCATCAAGTTTGCTCTTCTGCTCTTCAAGTTCACGGATTTTTTTGCCGCGGGTTTCAGCATCTTCCTCTGTTACAGGTGTGGCTTGTTCGGACAAAATGACCAGCGCTTCGGCAAGGTATTTTCTTTTTGCCTCCAGTTCGGATTTTTTTGCGGTAAGTTCAGAGAATTCTTTCTCAAGTTTCTCCATCTTTGCCTTCTTTTCATCGCTGTCCGGCTCGGCGTCTTCCTTAGCCATATTCGCGGCAACACGCTTGAGCTGAATTTCATTCAGGGCAAATTCACCAGCCGCGCTATGTTGCATAGACTGTAGCTCTTTGAGCGGATGACCTTCGGCCAGTGCTTTGGCTTCAACAGAATGGGTTACATGGGTCCGGGTACTGGTATACCTCAGGCGGTTATAGCGTTTAATTTCCTCAATCTGCTGATTCAGACCAGCTAATTCTCCCGCCATGCCATGCAGTTGTTTCTTCAGGTCTTCTTCGGAATTATTTCTGGCCAACCGCTCGATTTCATCAGCTTCGTGGCCGGTTTTTAAATAGGCTTCAAGTCCGGTCAAAATAGAGGGTCCTGTGACCCATGCGCCCAGAACACTTCTTATAGCCATAACCACCGGAGTCTTGTTGCTTTTGGGAAAGCCCATGTTGGTCATGAAGGTGTTAATGGCTTGTGTCTGTATTTCTTTGGTCGCGTAAGATTCAGGTGCACGTCTTTGAGCACCTGCATTAACCGATGCCTGCGGGCTTGCGGAAGGCTGAGGTGCGGGCGTTGTGCTCGGAGTCGGAGCGGCGGGTGGTGCACTTGGAGGTGTCGGAGTCGGAGCCGGTGCACTTGGAGGTGTCGGAGTCGGAGCCGGTGCACTCGGCTCAGAGGCTTCCAGCATGCCCGCCTTTTTCAGCGCCAGATTCAGAGTATCGACCACTTCATCTTGAGGTACATTTAGATTTTCAGCCTGATCAAGGGCAATCATTATAAGCGTCTTCACAGGTTCAGGATCCGTCCCGTCGGCAAATGATGCTTCGCCTTTATAGACCCGCCATAAAAAATGAAGTTTCCTTTTTTTGATGTCATCACCGGCTGCGGCCGCATTAATCGCGGAGGCCAACGATGGAGGTATATCAGTCGGCTCAGGAACAGTTTCCGGAGCGGCAGAAGGTTCTTCCGCGGCGACTGCAGGCTCCTTTCCGGTGATTCGGTAAAAATCCTCAATGATTTCCGCGAATTCAGCGTCGCCTTTCAGGGCCGAATTGAGCGCTGTCATGGCCGCTTTATTCCGACGGAGCTTACCCGGAGCCCTAAGTGCCGCAAGCAATTCAGTCATATTTTTAGGTGAGCCAATGCCTTCGGCCACTTTTGGAAGTTCGGATAAAAGTACCGCCTCCATTTCTTTTTGAATATCAGTCAGGTAATCCTTGTCTGTTTCAGAAAACGTTGAAGGATCTGTTCTGAGTATTTCAAAAATTTGTTCGAGCCGCTTACGCAGGTCTTCCAGGGCAGTTTGCCCTTCCGTCAGATTGTTTAAGTACTGGCTTAGGCCATCAAGCGCCTCTTTTTCGGAGGCGGCACCAACAGGTGGTTCCGGCGTAGGAGTCGGTTCAGGAGTGGGTGCAGGAGCAGGTTCCGCGGTCTTTTTCTTGGTAGAAAGCTCGGCCTTTTTGGCCATAACCGCTTTACACAGAGCCTCCGACCCCTTAAATCCTTCAACCGGGGTGACAGACCAGTCAGGTCTTTTGTCTTTCTTGATGAGCTTGTCCGCGTGCAGTCGTTGGTAAACAAACTTTTCAAATAACTTGATGTCCGTAAATGCCTCTATTCGTTTCAATGCAGCCTGCAGTATCTCATCATCAGTGACAGCCTCAGGCGCTTTAGCTTTCGCAGTCGGTACAGGTTCGGGTTTAGGAGCAGGAGCAGGTTCTGGAGTCGTCGGAGTAGGTGCAGGTGTCGCAGGTTCTTTTGCCTTTTCAGTTTGTTCTTTTAAACGTTCATCAAGCATATCGGCAAAATCCGGCAGCATATCAGACTCAAAACCATGCTGATCCAGAGCGGCCACAGTAAGGCTCTTTGCCGGTGTGTAACCTTTATTTTTGGCTTCTTCATGCTCGTCAGAAGTTGCAAGAATTTCATCAACAATTTTGCTAAGTTCGCTTTTTTTGGATATTTTATAGCCCTTTTTCTTGAGTTTCTTAACAGGACTTCCGTGGAAGAAAACAATGTCCAGAAGCTCATCTTTTCGTATAGCTTCAGAAAGGTTCTTAATATTATCACCGCTCTCAGTTCGTCCAGCCAGGTCTTCGGTGACATCAGTTCGCGTCTGTGTAACAACATCCTCGGGCCTTTCAACCCCTTCCTCCGGCCCCGGAACCTTGTTCAAATCATTAATATCAAAAGGTACATCAGAAGTTTCATCATTGGTGTCCTTGTCATCGTACCGCCCGCCCTTGTCTTTTTTACCGATTGCCATGTATTTTTGTTTTTTCAAAAATTATCTAAATATTATACCAAAAAAGAGCCCGAAAATCAAGCTTTTTAACCATAAAATCGGGCAATCCGGCATAGCTCAAAAAAAAGAAGTGCCCTCCGGCGACATTTAATCTTAATTACTTGGTAAGCAATAAAGACAGATAGCCCACTACCACACCGGAATTAAAACCCTTGCGACGATGAGCGGCACCGGCACCTTTCATATCAATAGTTCCGGCGATATCAAAGTGGCAGAACTTAGCCGTATGTTTTCCGGTCTTTTTGTCTTTAGGCACAAAACGGGCCAGGAAGAAGGCTGCCTTGATCCAGCCGGCATCCCGGTCTTTTTCTCCCAGATTGGCGACATCGGCAATGGGTGAATTATTGTCGTCAAACTCTTCGTCCCAGGGGCCCGGAAAAACCAGCTCACCACTAGTTTTGCCTGCCTTTACCACTTCTTCCTTAAGCTTATCATCGTTACACATACATCCCGTATACACTTCACCCAGAGCCACGATACAACTACCTGTAAGGGTGGCGATGGTATAAATCTGATCAATGTCTTTAAAATTATTTTTGGCGTAACAGATGGCGTCGCTCATCACCAGGCGCCCCTCGGCATCGGTATGGATCACCTCGACCGTCTGACCGTCACCGGCCGTCCAAACATCATCGGCGCGCATGGCACGGCTCCCCATCATGTTTTCGGCTAATGGAAGCAGAAAATGTGTCGTCTGTTTCAGCTTCAGTCCGTTCTTTTTGATGTTTAAAATGGCGCCCAGAACACTAGCGCTTCCGGACATATCTTCCTTCATGGATTTCATGTGAGAGCCTTTTCCCTGAACACCGCCTGAGTCGTAACAAAGCCCTTTGCCCACAACTACTGTCGATTTTTTACTTCCAGCCACCGGAATGGTAATCACAAGAAGCTTTGAATCATGACCGCTGCCCTCCGACACCGCGTTTAGCAGTTCGTATTTCTTCAGGTCTTTCTTCGCCACGTTCTTACACTTCACACCCCACTTTTTGCAGAGCATCTCGATAACTTTGGCATACATTTCCGTTCCCAGGCTATTGGGCGGCGTAGCCCCGAGTACACGCATCAGATTCTTACCCTCCGCCATATTGATTCCTCGTCCGATCTCCTTTTTGACAGCCGTCGCCTTGGCCTTGAAAGAAGAATTTATCAAAGCCACTTCCGGCGCCTTTTCCGGCTTCGATTTTGACTTAAAAATATCCGGATTCAGCGCCGCCACATGAACCGCCAGTGCGGCAAAATAAATCCAATCCAGTTCGTCGCAGATTATCCCGATCTTCTTTGCCTTTGCCGCTTCCCCGCTCAGATAAAACGCGCCGAACATACGCCTGATTTTTCGGTTATTCATTTCGGATTTTTTGCCCATTCCACGAACTTTCAAAATTTGCCCGCCTTCAACCACATCATGAGACTCCTTCTTTTCACCCTTCAATTTGAGTTTTTTAAGGGAAGGAAACATCTTCTCAACATTTTTCACCGATTCCTCAAATACCGGCACAAAAACAAGATCATACTTCTTAAAACTCGAATCAGCGTTTATTTCAGGCAAATTCTGGTTCTTGGGTTCAGTCAGTCTGAGTATATCCTGGGCAGTCATCATGGCTTCTTTGCGTTAGTTAAATCGAAACTAGGATATCAAAACGAAATTTTTATGTCCAACCCCAGCATTCTGATTTTGGGTGTCATTGACCCGGCATTGATGGAGCATTGATCAGTCAATGATGCTCTTTTAGACACTATTAGCACATTAATAATCTATTAATAGCCCATTAATAATGGGTTAATAATAGGTTTTTTGCTATAATGCTCCCAAAGAAAGATAAATGGAAAATACGGCCATCAAAATCGTCAAGGCATTCCAAAAGGCAGGTTACGAAGCCTATTTTGCGGGCGGCTCAGTGCGCGACCTTTTAATGGAACGCGAACCCAAAGACTACGACATTGCCACTTCCGCCACACCCGACGAAATCGAAAGAATCGTCGATGCAATCCATCTGGAATCCAAAACCATCCCCATCGGCAAGCAGTTCGGGGTTATGCTGGGCATTGTGCACGGCCACGCTTTTGAAATCGCCACCTTCCGCTCCGACTCCTCATATTCCGACGGCCGCCGGCCCGATGCGGTGCTTTTTACTTCTGCCAAAGAAGACGCGGTGCGCCGTGACTTCACTATTAACGGACTTTTTTACGATCCCATCGCTAAAAAAGTTATCGACTACGTGAGCGGTCAGGACGACATCAAAAACAAAATCATCCGTTTTATCGGCGAACCCCACGAACGCATTAAAGAAGATCACCTGCGTATTCTCCGTGCCATCCGTTTCAGTAACAATCTTGGCTTTGAATATGATTCCCGCACGGAAGCCGCTATCAAAGAACTGGCCCATTTGCTCAAAGATATCTCCAGAGAACGCGTGGCCGATGAACTCAATAAGATGATCCTCCATCCACGCCGCGCCCACAGCTTCCGTGAGCTTGAAAAATTCGGTATTTTTGAGCACATCATGCCTGAAGTTTTGGCTGAAAAAGGCGTGGCCCAGCCCGTCCGCTTCCATCAGGAAGGTGACGTACTCACCCACTCTTTCAAGTCGCTCCACGATATACCCAAAGATTGGGCCACGCTTGAACTCTGCTGGGCGGTTTTTTTACACGACATCGGCAAACCGGCCAAATTCGAACTGCGCCCCGACCGTATCCACTTCGACGGCCACGCAGAGCTTTCCGCTCAAATCGCCCGCAGTATCCTCATTCGCCTCAAATTCCCAAAAGCCATGGTCACCAAAATATGCTGGCTCATTGACCATCACATGACCGTTGGCTTTATTCCAAAAATGAAGCGCATCCATCAGGTAAATCTCTTTCTGCACCCCTGGTTCGAAGATCTCATGCGCCTTCACTGGTGTGACGAAAAGGGAAGCGTGCCTGCCGATATGAAATTGTATGAAGAGATCATTAAGCTCTACACAGAGTTCAAAGATGAAAAACTCCTCGAAGACCACTTCAAACCCAAACTCAACGGCGACGAGATCATGAAACTCACCGGCCTCAAGCCCGGCCCCGCGATTCAGGACCTGCTAAACGCCCTCCGCGAAGCTCAAATTGAGGGTGAGGTGAAGACAAAGAAGGAGGCGGAGGAGTTTATCAAAAGGATTAATAAATAACCCTGCTTGTGATAATCTTAAGTCTGCATTTCAAGTCTTTTCCCTATGCCCGGATCCAAGTTCGTCAATCTTCACGTTCATACCTTCTATTCCATTCTGGATGGTCTTTCGCCACCGGAAGAATACGTGAAGAAAGCTGTTGAACAAGGCGCGCCGGCCATCGCCATCACTGACCACGGCACCATGCACGGGGCCATCGAATTCTACAAGGCCTGTAAACAGCATAACATCAAACCCATCCTTGGCTGCGAGGTTTACGTTGCCTTCAACAAACTCACCGACAAACGCCACCAGATCGACAACAAACGCACGCACGCCGTTCTGCTCGCCGAAACGCAGGAAGGTTACGAGAATCTTTTAGCCATGGCCACGGTCGCCAGCCTGGAAGGCTACTACTATAAACCCCGCGTCGATTGGGATCTTCTCAAAAAACACTCCAAAGGCCTTATCGCGCTTTCCGGCTGTTTAATGGGCGACATTCCTCAGGCCATACTCAACAGCGACACCGGACGGGCCAAAGAAATGATTGAACGTTTTCAGTCAGTCTTTGGAAAAGAAAACTTCTACCTCGAACTAATGCACCACCCGGCTCTGAGTCAGCAAAAAACCATCAACGACGGCCTCATTAAACTCTCCAGAGAACTCAAAGTCCCGGTAGTGGCCACGGTGGATGTGCACTATGTAACCCCTGAAGACAACGTGGCTCAGGATATCATGACCTGCATCGCCTCCGCACGAAACCTGGATGATCCGGGGCGTTTCAGCATGATGAATGCCGACTACTCCATGCACGACCCCCAAAAAGTCATCGACTACTTCAAGGATGTTCCTGATGCCATCGAAAATACCCTCAAAATAGCAGACCGTTGTAAGGTCGAATTTGATTTTGAGACCTATCGCATTCCCACTTTTCCCACTCCCGAAGGCAAATCCGATCTGGAATATATGCGGGAACTCTGCTTTCAGGGTCTGATTGCCAAATTCAAACTTGCCGAAAAAGGATGCAGGACAGAAAAAAACGTTTTAGATTCAAAAGAGGAAAACGTAAAAGCCCTGAAAGACAGGCTTGAATACGAACTCAAAATCATCTCGGACATGGGCTTTATCGGGTATTTCCTCATCGTCTGGGATTTTGTGAAATGGGCAAAAGACAACCAGATCATCGTGGGGCCGGGGCGTGGTTCGGCCGCGGGCGCGCTGGTGTCTTACTGCCTCGACATCACCACGATCGACCCGCTCAAATACAATTTGCTCTTTGAGCGCTTCCTCAACCCCGCCCGTATCAGCCTGCCGGATATCGACCTTGATTTTGCCGATAACCGCCGTGACGAAGTTATCGATTACGTAGCCCAAAAATATGGCCGCGACCGGGTCGCCCAAATCTGCACCTTCGGAACGTTGGCCGCCAGAGCGGCGGTCAAAGACGTCGGACGAACCATGGGCGTGCCGTTTGTACGTATGAATGAGTTCGCCAAACTCATTCCCGAACGTCCCGGAACCACGCTTAAAGAAGCTTTAGAAAGGTCGTCCGAACTTCGCGCGGCCATAGAAAAAGACGACACGTTTAAGGAAGTTATGGAAAGCGCGCTCAAGCTGGAAGGCGCCGTCCGCCACGTATCGGTGCACGCCTGCGCGGTGGTGATTGCCGATGAACCGCTAACCAAATACACGGCCCTTATGCGTCCGCCCAAAGACGATCAGGGACTGATCACTCAGTATTCCGCCAAACCGCTCGAGGCGCTTGGCCTTTTGAAAATGGACTTTTTGGGTCTTAAAAACCTGACAATTTTACAAACAACTCTCAAAATCATTGAGCGCACAAAAGGGGACACCATTAATCTCAAAAAGATCCCCATCAACGATAAAAGAGCCTACGCACTAATGGCCCGTGGAGAAACGACAGGTGTCTTCCAGCTGGAATCTGCCGGCATGAAGCGCTACCTAAAAGAACTCCGCCCCACCGAATTCGAAGATATCATCGCTATGGTTTCCCTCTATCGTCCCGGTCCGATGGAATGGATCCCCGATTACATTGCCGGCAAACACGGACGCAAAAAAACCAAGTATGCCCACCCTTCTCTTGAGCCTATCCTTAAAACCACCTACGGCATTGCTATTTATCAGGAACAAATATTGCAGATTGCTCAGGTCTTCGGGGGTTTCAGTCTGGGCGAAGCCGATTTATTAAGGCGCGCCATCGGTAAAAAAATCGCCAGTGAGCTCGAGGCTCAGCGCGAAAAGTTCATCGAAGGAGCCATCAAAAAAGGACATCCCAAAAATCTGGCCATCGAGATTTTCGAAAAAGTCATCGAGCCTTTCGCGGGCTACGGGTTCAACAAATCCCATGCCGCATGTTACGCCATGATCGCCTATCAAACCGCTTATCTAAAGGCCCGCTACCCCACCGAATTCATGACCGCCCTCATGTCCGCCGACTCCGACAACACCGACCGCATCGTCATCGAAATCGGCGAGTGCGAGCAGATGGGTATACGGGTACTTCCTCCCGACGTCAACGAATCCCGTTCCAATTTCACGGTGGTAGAAGACGGCAAAATACGCTTCGGACTCTCGGCTATCAAAGGGCTGGGGGCCGGTTCGGTCAAGCAAATCATCGATTCCCGTGAAGCCGGAGGTCGTCCATTTGATAGCCTTGAGGATTTTGCCAAGCGCGCGCCTTCCAAAATTCTGAACAAAAAAACGATCGAAGCTCTGGCTTTTGGCGGCGCGATGGACGCCTTTGGCGAGCGCCGTCAGATTGGGCTGAATGTGGAGGCGATCGCCGATTTTGCCAAAACCGCCGATAGCAGTACCGTTGTTGGACAAGCCGGACTTTTTGATTCAATGGGCGATGAAGCACCAGCTGACCACCTTAGATTAGAAAAGCTGGAGCCCGCTACTGACAGCCAGAAACTGGCCTGGGAAAAGGAATATCTGGGTCTCTACGTTTCCTCGCATCCGCTGGTGGGCCTTTCTCAGTTCTTCCAGAGAAAGGTCATTCCTTTCGAAAAACTGCATAGCAAAACCGTCGGGAACCCCATCCGCGTGGGCGGTATGATCACCGGTTTCCGGAAAATCACGACCAAAAAAGGAGATATGATGGCCATGATTCAGCTGGAAGACACTACGGGAAAAGGTGAAGTTGTGGCCTTTCCAAAATCTTACGCCAAGCTGGCCAGTGAACTCATTGAAGGACGCATTTTAATCGTTCATGGCAAACTCGAAAAACGCATGGGCGACATGCAGGTGGTGGTCGATAACGTGGAAGGCATGACCCTTGAAGAGCTACAAGAACTAGCCAAAAAAGAGGGCTTATGGACAGAGGGCGAAAAAGTCAGCCGCCCCTCCCGACACGAGGTTGAAGATGAGGAAGTCACGGAAGCCGAAGATGTCCTGGAAGTCGAAGGTGCTCAGGTCACCGAACTTGAAAACGATTCCCTGTTCACCAATCCCGCCGCCCATCAAATAATTCTGCCGCGGGATATGGAAAAAGAGTTTTACGTGGCCCTGAAAAAACTCCTCGACAAACATCCCGGCGAAGACGAAGTGGAGTTGGTTATCGGTGACCGAGTCCTGTCTCTGCCTACAAAAGTCGCCTGGAACGAAAAGCTGGAAGCCAAGGTAAACGAAATGATTGACAAATAGTAAAATAGTTGTATAATTACTAAGCAACCATAACCCTAACAAGGAGGTTCCTTGATGGACCCCAATCTGATGTGGGTTGCTCTCGGCCTCGTGACCCTCTTCGTGGGCCTCTGGCTCGCGAAGAAGATGATCAAGCTCGCTCTGTTCCTTGGGGCAGTGGCGGCTCTGGTCTTCCGGTTCCACGAGGATCTCGCCGTGGCGTACTCCACGTACGTCACCCCCTACATCGCCGGCTCCTTCTTCTAGGGGCCGGCCCCTCTTAAATATCGGTTAAAGACAAATTGGATCTGATCTGAAATGAACCTTAGTACAAATGACTGTTTGGCCATTTGTTAATGGTGCGTTTACTGTTTTTTCTTTTTTGTCACCACCAGATACTGCCCCTTCTTCTAGAATTCCAACTGATGAGGAATTTCTAACCGTTGTGACTTTTGTTGGACAAGTTCGCTTATCGCTGGCTCTATAAAGCAACCCCTTTCAAAGCCGTTAGCAATTTTCACCCATACAGGTAGTGATGAGTATGCATTGTAATGCACCTCTATGGGTAAAATTTGCGAGTGGAGTTAAAGGGTGTCCTATGGCATGTCTTTTTTGCCATCATTGATCCACCATTGACCCACCAATGTTCCACTAATGTTAACTTTTTTGACTACCCTCCAGTATCCCTTTTCAATGTTATTAACCCATTGTTAACCGGTTATTAACGGATTAATAATGACTTTTTTAATATGGGCACGCCTCACTGGGATTATAGAATGGATTTAATTTTTTTCAGCAACAAATCAAAAGTGTCGTAGCCCGCGGCCGCGTTAAAGTGTCCGGCGCCTTTAACAAGGTTTACTTTTACACCCAAATGTTCTGCCAACTCCTGGGCTTTTTTGAGTTTTATATAAGGATCATTGTCCGAATGAAAGACGACAAGATTTTTGCAATTTTTTTTGATTTGCTCCCAATCAAAAGTTTTTTGAGCAAAAGTCTTCATCGAATCGTCAAAATCATTTCCGGCCTTACCCACAAAACCAGATACCAAAAAGGCCGCTTTAATAGGCTGTTTTTCAATGATATTCAACACAAAGGGAACTCCCAAACTATGCCCGACAAATAAGGTCGACGGGGTGATAAATTCTTTATATTCCTCCAGCGTTTTAAACCAACTCTTAAGAGTTTGGTTTTCCGGTGTCGGAAACTGGGGCACAATCACGTTATGGCCACGCGCTTCCAACTCTTTTTTGAGCCACGGAAACCAGTTTTCTTCCGGATAACCGCTCACCCCATGAATGATAAATACATTAGTCATGCTTTTTATCTATGAAACTTCTCATGAATTTCCCGAAGTTTCTTGTTAGTCAGATGAGTGTAAATTTGGGTCGTCGTGATGCTTGCGTGGCCCAGCATGTCCTGCACACTGCGTATGTCAGCACCGTTTATCAAAAGCTCAGTGGCGAAGGAATGACGAAGGACATGGGGTGTTACTTTTTTTACAATACCCGCTTCATAAGCCGTACGGCGAACCATTTCCTGAATCGTGTACTCGGTCAGCCGGCGGTGTTCGCCTTTCATTTCAACTGCCCCCGCCTTTTTCCCCCGTGCCCGACGATGATTCAAAAACAGAGGTTCATAACCGTCGTCCCTCGCCTCCAGGTAATCACAAACCCACTCCTTTGCCCGCCCTGACAAAAACACAATTCTCATTTTCCTGCCCTTTCCGCGCACCTGAAATTCACCCCGTTCCAGATTTATCTGGTCACGATTAAGCGCCACCAATTCACTGATACGCAGACCTGTCGAATACAAAAATTCCATAATTGCCCGGTTCCTAAGGCCGACAATCGTGCTCGTATCTACGGCTTCAAAAAGCCGTTCCAGCTCATCACGCGTCAGGTATTCCACAGTGCGGTCCGGAATTTTGCTAAGTTCAATCTTCTCCGGCTCCAGCGTCTTCCAATCCTGCTTAACGCAGTATTTCAAAAAAGCCCTCAGCGCAATTATGTGGTAGTTTTGCGTTTTAACAGAAAGCGGCTCATGCGGGCGAAACTCATAGCGATTCAGAAAAAGCCTATAGCGCTTCACCAGTCCCAAATCGATTTTCGAAAGCTCAACGTCTTTGGCGAACTCCAAAAACCGTTCCAGATAATGCTGATAATTCACCAGCGTTCGCTTGGACTGATTTTTTTCAATCTCACAGTGCTCCAAAAACTGCCTGATGGCCTCGGATAACTTCATTTTTGCTTCTTAAATTATCAGTATTGTACGGGATTCAGGGAATTTGGTAAATCAAAAACTGCCTACCTACTTTCGCATATATAAAAATAAAAGTTATTGACAAGTGAACATATGTTCACTAATATCAAACACCTGAAAGAGTTGACGTTGTATATCAATTGATGTAAAATTTGTATGAAGAGGAAATTACTTCTAAGAAGACTTAAAGAAAATGGATGGTATTTTAAGGGGCATGGTACCAACCATGACTTCTGGACTAACGGAGAGGTCTATAAAAGCATACCCAGACATAATGACATCAGCGAATGGTTGGCCAAGAATATAATACGAATAGCAAAAGATAACCCCCGAAATTATGGAGTTTAAACCGACATTCACAAAAGATGGCAGGTTCTACCTTGCAGAAATAAAGGAAATTGATGCCATGACTCAAGGCAGGACAAAAAAAGAGGCAAAATTAATGGTCAAAGATCTATTGGAAACAATGTTCCTGGCTTATTTTGACGAGAAAATTGAAGTAAAAACAATGACAGATCAGTCAGGAGACTTGATATTAATAGCTGAAGATCGCTTGGCCATTCCTTTAATCCTTCGTTGCCTACGCACTGCCAGCCGGAAAACAATTGAAGAAGTCAGTCATGCCTGTGGTTTCAAAAGCAAAAATGCCTACGCTCAGTACGAACAAGGGCGACGTATGCCTGGCATAGAACAATTCGTGAAACTTTTGGGAATAATGGGGGCGGAGTTAAGGGTGAATCGAATTCATGAAACCAGGTAAACCACAAACGACCCGCCCGTCTTTTCACGTCTGAAAACCAATACCTTACCCGCCCGACGCAGTTCCGCCAGCTTTCCCTCCGTCATCTCAGGGAGTACCGACTTCATGTTCTGGGAATGCAGGCCTTTACCAGTAATCACCCGCACCGTCCGGATCCGTTGCTGAATGGACCGGTTGATAAAACTCTCCAGTTCAAACATAGCCTCCGAGCTGGTCATGCCATGCAGATCAGTTTCACGTTGCGGACGAGGATAGTCTTTGACAAGTTCACCTGTGCTTTTGGGGCCGGCTTCTTTCGAAGCTCTTTTTTCCGCTAAAGCGGCCTCGATATCCTCTGGCCTGGTATATTCTTCCATCAGTGAGTCAAAAGACCCAGGTTTATTTGGCATATTTTTTCAGTAAATAATCATAACATTTTTTTATGGCCAGACCGCGATGAGAAATTTCATTCTTCTCCTTTTTGCTCATGGCCGAATAAACCTTATCCTTTCCGTCCGGCAGAAAAACTGATGACAGGGGAATGCCGTGTTCGATTTCTGTCTGAGGTTTGTCTAAAATCTGTCCAACGCACTCCCCTCTGAATGTAATAGTTTCCGCATGAGGATGCGCAAAAGCGATGCAGGCAACAAACTCGGCACGGCGGTTTTTCTCCTTCGCCATCCTGTCCAGAAAGTGGGCCAGCCACTCCTCGTCACTGGCATTCGCGCCGGCCCCCCAGCGTCTCGTTTTTACCCCCAACTCATTGTTCAGGGCGTCCACATGAATCCCGGAATCATCGGCAATGGCGGGCAGGCCGGTAAGCCGGCTGAAAAATTCCGCCTTAATAATCGCGTTAGCCTCAAAGCTTTCGCCATGTTCCTCCACGTCCTCTTCAATCTTCTCATCATTCAGCGAAACAAACTTGAAAGGCAAGTCTTCCAGAACCTCCATCAATTCTTTGAACTTCCCGAAGTTGTGCGTGGCGATCAGTATTTTTTGCATGCATCTATTTTAGCATTTTCATCAGTTCGTCCGGCGTTAGTTTCACTATTTTATGCTGGCCCATTCCCAGCGACAGAATAAAGGTTACTTTCTGCCCGTCCATTTTTTTGTCGCGGTACACCATCTCAATAACTTCCTTCAGTTTGATGTACTTGGGTACCTCAGTTGGCAGGCCGTGTTTTTTCAGCATTTCAGAAATCCGGTCGCCGTGGGCTTTTGATTGTCTGCCGAGCTTTTGAGCAATCTTGTTGGCCAGCACCATTCCGATGCTAATAGCTTCGCCATGCGTCAGTTTATAGCGGCTCAGATACTCAATGGCGTGGCCGAAAGTATGGCCGAAGTTCAGGACTTTTCGCAGTCCGCTCTCCTTCAAATCTTCATTACACACCTGCACCTTGGCCGCGATACTCTTTTCCAGAATAGGCCTGAGATCCGGCTGATTCGCTATCAGGTCCCTTTCTAAACTGGCATCAAGAATGGTCGCGTACTTAATGGCCTCGGCCATACCCGTTTTCATTTCACGTTCGGGCAGGGTTTTCAAAAATGCCTGATCGACCAGCACGGCCTCCGCGGGGTAAAAAGTTCCAATAATGTTTTTGGCCCCCAGATTCACGCCCGTCTTTCCTCCAACCGCCGCGTCGATCATAGCCAGCAGGGTAGTGGGCATGGCAATAAATGGCACGCCACGCATATAAACCGAGGCCACAAAGCCGGCCAGGTCTGTAATCATTCCTCCGCCCAGCCCAACCACCACATCTTTTCGTGTAAAACCCGCTTCCAGAAGGTCTGCGCAAAGAGCTTCGGCCACCTTCATGGTCTTCGACTTCTCGCCCGCTTCTGTCACAAAAATATCGGCTTCCGGCAAAGCGGACTTAATCCGGTCGTGATAAATTCCGGCCACGTTCGTGTCGCTAATGACTGCGACCCTGCCCCCTTTATGATGTTTATCAAGATACTTCTGAAGCTCCAAAAACCCTTCTGCTTTAATACAGATTCTGGAGTTGCCATGAGGCGAGCGGATGATGAAACAATGCCGGAGTCTGCCCATTATATGAGTGGTTTTGCCTTTTCCATGAAAGCTTCAAGCGTGTAGAAAGTCAACGACTGTTTGCCGTCACACAGCGCTTCACAGGGGTTATTATGTACTTCAATAATCAGTCCATGGGCGCCCGCGGCCAAACTCGCGAGTCCCAAAGCCGGCACAATGTCGTAACGTCCCGCGGCATGAGACGGGTCCGCAATAATCGGAAGATGCGAAATCTCCTTAATCAGCGCGAGCGAGTTAAGGTCCAGAATATTCCGCGTCGACTGTTCAAAAGTCCGGATTCCCCGCTCACAAAGCACCACCTGATCATTCCCGCCGGCCAGAATATACTCGGCCGCCAGCAAAAACTCCTCCACCGTCGCGCTCATGCCGCGCTTTAAAAGCACCGGCTTTTTTACTTTCGAAACCGCCTTCAGCAAATCAAAATTCTGCATGTTGCGCGCGCCGATCTGCAGCATATCCACATTCTCCATAAACTCATCCAGATATTCGGCGGACATGATTTCTGAAACCACCGGCAAACCAACCTCCTGGCCGGCTTTTTTGAGCATTTTTAAGCCCTCCACCCCATGCCCCTGAAAGGCGTAAGGAGAAGTGCGGGGCTTGAAAGCGCCTCCCCTCAGCATTTTGGCTCCTAGTTTTTTTACACCCCGGGCAATCTCTAAAACTTGTTCCCGGGACTCCACCGTGCATGGGCCCGCGATGATGACAGGCGGATTTTTTCCGCCAAACTTAACTGAATTAGCCACCGTTACCACGGTGTCATCAATTTTGTATTCACGGCTCACCTTCTTATAAGGCTTACTGACAGCCAGAATTTCTTTCACTCCCGGCAGACGGATCACGTTACCCTCCTCCAATTGTGTCTTATCGCCGAGCACCCCGATGGCCACACGGGTTGTTCCATGCATGACCTCGGTGTTCAGGCCGTGCCCTTTGACCACTTTAACGACTTCGTCCACCATTTCGCGGGTGGCGGTATTTTGCATTACGATAATCATAAGAACTTGGATTAAGGAATTATTAGCATGCATTTTCTCAATAGTTAGATATTACAGCATTTTGTATGCTTGTATTAATAAATAAAATATGTTATAATGATATGAATCATATTTTCACTATGGGCAATCAGGAAACACCACAACAAAGGGACTTGCATGAATTGGCAAAGAATGATCCGAATCAAATCATGATGAGGCAAATGGGGCTGGAAGATATCCGCGTCAGGCGAATTGAGGGATCACGCGCGGAATATGATGCCAAAATTGACGGCGAGGGCTATCAGCTGATTTTTACCAAACGCGGGGATGAAGTTGAGGTACTGGCAATCAGGCATTCGGATTCAGAAATGTTCAGTGAAATGATCGACGACGAAATGGAGCTTCACATGAAACGTGAGCGAGTGGACGAAATTCTGAAGAAAGCTCCTGAGAAAAAGCTCAGGGAAGTTGCTGAAAGCATTGGGATGACAACTGCGGAAATCGATAAGATTGATAAGAAAAAATTAAAGGAGGGTATAAGAAGAGGCATAGAGTATATATTGGACGACAGGGCCGGAAGAGGAGATGCTGAGGTGAATCTTAATAAAGCGGCTAAAATTCTGGGGATAGCATTTGGAAGCCGTCTTGAAATGGCACTCCGAAGTGTTTGCTTACAAATTAATGACAAGCACTTCGATGAAAAAGCCGATGCCGCGTTCAAAAAAGCTGAAGCGATGGCCAAGAAACCGACAACAGCCGAAGTTGTTAAAGAAGTCGTTACAAACCAGATAGCACCTCAGGTGGCCCTCCTGGCGCTAAGCGGTTTAATACCGGGAGCCGTAGCCCCGGAACCTGATGATGCAGATCTAAATACAAGATTGCCCAAGCAAAGTGCTAACGCGCAACAGGCTACGGAACGGAATAAAGCAGTAAAAGAAGCCGAGGAACAGGCAAAAGGTTGGCAATTTTCCAGGGGGTTGGAAGCCACCGCGAAATTGCAGCAAAATTGGAGCTGGGAGCATGTATCTCAAATAGATCCCGGTAAAACCCAGGACTCTGTGACGGATGTGATGAAAAAGCACGGACTGGAAAACATCCGCATCGAATATACGCCGGAAGCCATGAAAGTATATCACTTCACCTACAGGAACCGGTCGGTAGAATTTACGATTTTACCGGGTGGCACAATTACATATACAGTCCTGGCTGAGATGCCGCCAATAATAGAACGCGCCTTGGGCTTTGCCATTGCCATTGCCGATTTCAGGAAGGGGGATTTTCAGGCGGATAGCCTGGAAGACGCTATTGTTAAAGTGAAGGGGATAACAGGACTACCACTGGATGAAGGCAAAAAATTTATATACACCGACATATCTGGAATGCAACCACTTGATGTGACTAGTAATCGCGAATTACAGGAATATGCTTTGCCTTATCCGGTGGTCGTGACAAATCTTCCGACACAAGGTCCCGGCATAGCGATGCCTATGGAACCCGGTCAATTCAGAGCTTTCCAGTACATACCTCTCAGTCCGCGGGCATTGGTTCCTATCGTCACGCCTTTCAAATGGTATAAAATCGGCAAAGAGCAGGAAAAAAGAGTTACTGAAGCAGGTGAACAACCGGAAAAGCCGAAACCCGATACTAGGTACTATTCAGCTCGCTGATTTCAGTTCCGGAAATATGTTTTTTTGCCGTGATATAATAAATCACGCATTAACAAATTTTCTATGAAAAAAGCGGCAATCCTTCTTTTACTGCCTCTGCTCTTTCTGGTACCCAATGCCAGAGCCGAGGTTTTTAACGATGTTCAAAGTGAACATTATAACGGTGACGCCATCCAGTATCTTAAAGATTCGGCCATTGTTCAGGGTTATCCGGACGGCTCCTACAAGCCCGAAAACAGAATCAACCGGGCCGAATTCACCAAGATCATCATCGGAGCCACCTATCCCGACGACGAAATCAGCGCATGTACTAAGGCGTCTTTCCCCGATGTTCCCGCCGGTGAATGGTTCAGTAAGTATGTTTGTATGGCCAAAAAACACGGCGTGGTCGGCGGTTATCCCGATGGGACTTTCAAGCCCGCCGGCTTTATCAACTTCGCGGAGGCCAGCAAAATTGTTGCCGAGTCCCAAAATGTTCCGAAAGACACCGTCGGCACCAACAACGAATGGTTCGCGGGTTATGTAAAGGGATTGGAAAACAAAAAAGCCATCCCCGCGACCGTTCAGTTTTTTGATAAAGAGATTACCCGCGGAGAGATGTCCGAAACCGTGTATCGCCTCAAAGACAACCGTACCGACAAAGTCTCGGCCACCTACGCCGAACTCACCGATCCGCTTCCGGCTATTGCCTCCTGTCCCGCGCTGATGGATAAATTCAAAGAATACCAGAGCCGCCAGTACTACCCACTGATGCGCGGTGATGTTTTGATGATGGAAGAAGCGGATTTTGCCGGAGCTGAAGCTCCAGGACCAGGCTCAGAGACCTCTGCCGCTCAAAAATCGGCTGTTGCGGACGAATACTCCACCACCAATATTCAGGTTGAAGGTGTGGACGAAGCTGACATCATAAAAAACGACGGATCTCACATCTACCTTGTCAAGGGCGACACAGTCCGCATTGTCCGGGCCTATCCGCCCGCCCTGATGCATGAAGAATCCAGTATTGATTTTGGTGATGATTCCTTCTACCCACAGGAGATTTACGTCGACTCCGACCGCCTGGTGGTCATTGGCCAGTCATCCAATTATTACGACATCATGCCGATGAGCGAATCGGCGAAAATAATGCCCCCTTACTACAACACCAGCCAGACTAAAATTTACGTTTACGATATCTCGGACAAGGCGAACCCCAAAGAACTAAGGCATGTGGCCTTCGACGGTTACTACAATACTTCCCGCAGAATCGATAACCAGCTTTACCTCGTTCTTAACGCCAGCCCCAATTACTGGGTCTGGGATAATATCAAGTCCGGCGACAACCTGGTGCCTACTCTGGTTGATGGTGATGGTGAACCCGAAGCAATGGTGGGCTGCGCGGACATTCGTTATTTTCCCGGTTACAGCATGCCTCAGTACTTGATTACAGCTTCTTTTGATATCGATGACGCGGATTCAAAAATTCATCGCAACGTCTTTCTGGGCAGTTCCGACAACGTGTACGCTTCGCAAACAGATCTTTTTGTGGCCAGCCGGGCCGTTGATTATGACCGCTACACCGACTGGGACTGGAACCGCGACCACAGCAAAACCCACATCTTCCGTTTCGCGCTGGAAGACGGCGAAATGGACTTCAAGGCCCGCGGCGAAGTTCCCGGTACCATCCTCAACCAGTTCTCGATGGATCAGTACAGCGGATATTTTCGCATCGCCACCAACAGCGGGAACATGTGGAATGAGGAAGATCCCGCAATAAACAATGTCTACGTGCTCGACGGCAATATGAAAACCGTGGGCAGTCTGACAGGGCTGGCCAAGGGCGAAAGAATCTATTCCACCCGATTTCTCGGCAACCGCCTTTACATGGTCACTTTCAAACAGATCGATCCACTCTTTGTGATCGGCCTTTCTAACCCCGCCAAACCGGTTGTGCTCGGTGAACTCAAGATTCCGGGCTTCAGCGAGTACATCCACCCTTACGACGAAAACAACATCATTGGTTTCGGTCAGGAAACTACCGAAAACCAATGGGGCGGCACCGTCACCGACGGCTTTAAAATGGCCATTTTTGACGTCAGTGACCCGAACAACCCCAAACAGAAATTTGTCGAATATATTGGCGATAGCGGAACTTATTCCGAACTTCTTAACAACCACAAGGCCCTGCTTTTCGACAAAGAAAAAGAGCTTCTGGCCTTCCCCATAACGATTCAGGAAAAGGTCAGCTCAGCAGAACTTCAGTGCGGAAAATACCTTTACGGCACTTGTCCAGTAATGTGCGAACAGCGCTGTATTCCGTCCGAATGCCATCTGGAAAACGGTATGTCAGTCTGCACGGATGACTGCGAGGGCCTTGGCAGCTGTACGGACCCAAGTTACGACCGTTATGAAACAACGTTTTCGGGCGCACTGGTTTACACTTTCAATCTAAAAGACGGCTTCAAAGAACGCGGCCGCGTCACCCACTTTAGCGATGATGACCTGACTGTCGGCCTTTACGATTACTTCCCATACGACTACAACAAGAATATCCAGCGTATCATCTACATCGGTGACTTCCTTTATAGTATCGCTCAGGGCGGCGTGAAAGCCAGCACCCTCGACACTGTTGATAAAGCTAAATACATTGAGCTGGCGGACTAAAAAAGGCGAGCCTCTTCCATATCAAAAAAAGTCATCATTGATATATCAATGACACCATAAAAGAAGACACATTGACCTAGCAATTTTCCAGCATTGTTGGGGCAATGTTGCCCAAAATTGAATGCCTTCATCATTACGCCCTTACCTTATCTCCGCCCCATTCTTCTTCAGCCTTTCCAATACCTGCCTGTGCACCGCTTCAACTTCAGCTTCGGTCAGCGTGCGGTCAGGCGCCTGATAGGTAATTGAATAAGTCAGACCGCGTTTATCGGCGGCAATCTTATCACCGGTATACTCGTCAATAAGTTCCACGCCGGTGATCAATTTCTGATCGGTTTTCTGAATCGTGTTCAAATAGTCGCCAGCCATACTCCTCTTGGGAATAACCATACTCACATCCAGCTGAACCGAAGGGTATTTTGGCAATTCCGTGTACTTCTTACGGGTATCAATATTCATGTCCAGAATTGCCTGCACGTCCACTTCGGCCACCGTCACGCGGGGCTTAATATCAAAATTCTTCCTGATTTGCGGGTGCACTTCATATAAGTAGCCCACCACTTTACCTAGTACCACAAGCTCACCCACACGTCCGGGATGATGCGCGGCCACACGGTCTTTTGCTCTGGGCGGCAAGACCTGAATCCCCAAACTTTCCACCGCTCCCTGAAGCACTCTGAAATCCTCATTCACGGCGGCCATCACCAAAACTGGTTTTTCCTCCCAGTCAGTATCCGACTTGCGGAAGTAAACCTTACTCTGTTCAAACAGCTTAAAACTTGTTTTGTAGCGGAGGTTGCCGGCAATGGTATCCATCATGCGGGGCAGTAAACTGGTGCGCATCAGCGAAATGTCCGCCGAAATCGGGTTAGCCACCTCCACAATTTCACCCGTCACCTCCATACCACACTTATCCAAAAGTTCAGGCCCGATAAAAGCGAAAGTATAGATTTCATCAAATCCCTGGGCCGTCAGCGCTTCTTTTAGCTCACGGCAATAGCGGCGGTCTTTGCCGGGGGAAACCGGATCGATCGCCTTAACGGGTGATTTGTATGGAATATTGTTGAAACCGTAAATCCGCGCCACCTCTTCAATTACATCGGATTCACGCTTCACATCATTATGGCGGAAGCTTGGCACAGTTACCTTGTAACCGCCCTTCGCTTTGGCCGCCTTAAACCCTAAATCACTTAGAATCTTTTCGATTTCTTTGGGTTTCAGTTTCGTGCCGATCAGTAAATTCACTCGGTCCACGCTCAAATCGATCACTCTGTTTTCTTTAGGCGCATTCCACACGTCAATAACCTCACTGGCCACTTTGGCCTTCGGGCAAAGTTCCAGAATCAGCTCAACCGCCCGCACCAGTCCGTCTTCCGCCAGCGCGGGATCAAGTCCCTTTTCGTAAATAATGGCCGCGTCACTGACATGCCCCAGCCCTCTCATTCCCTGGCGGATCAGCGTGGGGTGATAAATCGGTGAATGCAGCCAGACCGCCCTGGTATGCTGACTGATACCGCTGGAAAGACCGCCCATAATGCCGCACAGGTCAAAAAGTTCATGGCCGTCATCCAAAACTATCTCCCCTCCGTTCAGCTCATGCTGTTGTTCGTCCAGCGTCACAACTTTCTCACCTTTTTTAGCCTTTCGCATAGTCCACTTTTTGCCTTTTACCTGGTCCAGATCAAAAGCGTGCAGTGGCATTCCAAGCTCCAGCATAATGTAGTTGGTAATATCCACAATATTCGAAATCGGATTCACGCCGCAGGCCACCAGCCGCTTCTTCATCCATTCAGGACTTTCCGCGACCTCGATTCCTGTAATATAAACGCCCATGTAATGACTGCATGAATCTTTATCTTCAATTTTCAGTTCAACCGGCGCGGGGGAACTGCTTACAGGTGGCTTATACTCATTACTTTTTCTCCATTTGCCAAGCCCATTAGCCACAAACTCCCGCGCGAATCCGCGATGCGAAAACAAATCCGACCGGTTGGTAATGGCGTGGTTATCCACGTCGATCACCACATCGTCCAGTCCCAGCGCCTTGGCCAGCGGCTGTCCCACTTTCAAATTCAGGTGGCTCAGATCCACAATCTCTTTTTCCGACGTCTTCGGAAACATGTCTTCCAGCCCAACCTCCTCCGAAGCGCAGATCATGCCAAAACTTTCCTCCCCGCGGATCTTCGCCCTTTCCATCTTCACCACTTCACTGCCGTGCCACTTCACCACCGCGCCAATTTTGGCAAAAGCGCAGAGCATTCCCTCTTTCACATTCGACCCGCCGCAGACCACCTGAATATTTTCTTTTCCATCATTTACCATACAAAGCTGAAGCGCGTCAGCATTCGGATGCTTCTTAATTTCGATGACTTTGCCAACCACAATATTATCCAGATGATCCCCCTGGGCTTCCATGGTCTCGATCTCGGCCGAACGTTCCGTAATAATATCCTTAATCTTTTGATTATCTTTTTCAGTGATCGTGATGAAATCGCCGAGCCAGTCCAAACTGATTTTCATATTTACAACGAAATAACGAAGTAACGATAACGCAATAACCATACAACAAAAACACCCTGAAAATAAAGTCGTTTCATTGTGCCGTCGTTTCGTTTAGTAATTATTTTTTAGCTGTCTTGCCTGCTTTTTTAGTTGCTTTGTCTGCGGTGGCCTTGGCCTTTTCAGCCATAGCTTTGCCCTTAGCTGCTTTATCCTGAAGAAATTGAACAGGATGTTTAAAGAAACCGCCTAAACCACTCTTCACCTTTTTAAAGATGTTTGATTTACCGCCTTCCTCCCCCTGAACAAAGTCGATAATATCATTCGTCATGGCGACCAGCTCCTCGCCTACCACCTCCGGCGCGTCCGCAAGCTTTTCATATTTCTTACGATTTGCCGGAACCGCCAGCCACTTTTCCTGCCAGGCATCCACTTTCTTGGCATCAAAATGGGCTTTGAGTTTATCAAAAACCTGATCCACGGCCCTGGTGAACTTTTCGGCCTGTCCGCTTTTTGGTACAGGACCTTTTTTCGCGCTGATCGCGGGAGCTTTTACGATAGATTTCTTTTTTACTTCAGCCATTTTTTATTTTTATTTCTTTATTCTGAACCATAGCCACGCGCAAGCACTTCTTTGCCCCCGGTAAATACATCTTCCCTATATCTCAGATTGTCGTCACTGTAGCGTGATCGAAACACCGCAACTTCTTCCCCGGAAACTTTTGGGTCCAGTTTTCTTAGAATTTTTTCAGCTTGATCTGCATCCAGATACATCCAATCCTCTTTATCAGTAACCTGTATATACCACTGAAGCTCAGTCGCCGCCTTTTTCTTTTTGGCGGTGTCCAAAGTCTTCTCAAGCACAAATCGATTTAAATCATCCAGAATATGCGTCTGGATTATTTCAGCTGCCTTTCCCCAATTCTCTCTGGCAGCCTCTCTATATTGCTTCAAAAAATTGGTAGGCATCGCCCCCTCTAATCTATGTTCAATGGCTAACATAGCAGCTTTCATCTCATCAGAACTGAGTTTATCCTCCATTTTCGCTTGCATGATAACAAGAAGGGCATTGATTTTATTTATTTTTTCCGCCACTGACTCACCAATGTTACCTTCTATTTCAAAGATATTTCTGTCCAAACTCATTGTAGCCTCCTTTCCTTTTGGTTTAGTTACCTCGAATGCTTCTTCAAATGGCATATAATACTAAAGATTAGATATTAATTTATCAGCCTCGGCTTTCTCCAGCTCCTTTTCACTGGCGCCGGCCGCTTTAAATCTGGCTTTAACATTGGCGTACACTTCTTCAATTTTTTCAAGACCCCTTTTCATGATGTTATTTCGCTTTTCCTGATAATCATAAAGCTCTTTCATCTGAGTGTCCGCTTCCATTATTTTATCGATTATTTCTTTCTTGGTCGTATCGGAAAAAACTTCCGCGTTTTCGGCCAGAACCGTAAAAAGAGCGGGCTTCAGGTAATATCTGAATTTCTTAAGGGTTGATTTAAATTCCTCGTCAGTCACGTTTTGTTTTTAATTTTTCATCAAATTATACCAAAATTTTCACTAAAAATCAAGCTATTACGCGTATTTACAGCTGTCAGATGTGCAAAAAGGAGCGCTGGGTCCATTGGAGTCATCATGTTTCTTCTTATCTTTTTCAGGAGGCCGTTTAATAGGTGTGTCATCCGGAACAATTTCAATTCCCTCAAAATAATCTTCTTTTTTCTGAGTCGGTTCAGTTGTGATTGCGTCAGTTGGCTGGCACATTAAAAAGGAGGATACAAGAACAAGCCGAATTGCCTTTCTAAAACGACTGCTAGCCATACCTTCAACGCCGCAAGGTTTATTGATAGACATGAAAGGAAAGTTAAGGAACTTATTATAAACACTTCATAATTTTTGTCAATAACTACCTAAAAAGCCAAAATACCGCCCTTATATGCACATTATTTTCCCCTGATAAGCAAGGTGGGTGTCCGCACAATCCCGCCATGGCGGGATTAAATATGAGACTCCCTTAATGTGATGTATAAAGAAAAAAAAGTGATCAATAAGAAAGCGTATATTTCAGCAAAGCCATTATATTACTTTCTTTTGGTCGGTTCCACATATTTCATGCCAAGCGCCTCAAAAACCTCTTCCTCGGTGGCTCCTTTGTAATATTCGCCGTCTTTAAACAGGGCATATTCATTGAGCAGATAGCCTGATTCAATCGCTTTTTTCCGCATCATCACATTAAAATCCTTGCTTCCCGTAAAATACAAAAGGGCGGCCCCATAGCTTTCTTTAGGCAAAAACCGTATATCCACCTGTAAGTTATTTGGAAAGATCACAAAGGAAATCTTTGTCTCTCCACTGCCCAGAATCGCGATATCCGGAAACTCCTTTCGCACCGCCTTCTCGAATTTCTTGTTATCCAGATCGCCGATAACCAGAATATCCAGATCACCCACCGTTGGCTCCCCGCGGCGGTAACTTCCCGCCACTTCGGCACTGCTGACCGATTTCATTTTTTTCAGGATCGCAATCAGCTTCTTCGCAATCGGTGCCACCGCTTTCCGGTCATGCCGTTTCTTTTTTTCCTGTTTCTTTTCTATGGCTTCCAGAATTGATTCCACCAGTTTTTCTCCGAAGCCGGGCAGTTTGTCGATTTCACCGCTTTTAGCCGCACGTATCAGGTCTTTTTTATTCTTCACACCCAGATTTATGTAAAGATCCCGCACCCGGATCGGCCCCAGATGCGGAATGTCCAGCATTTCGCGCACCGGCTTAGGCACCTGTTTCCTTAGTTTTTCCAGAAAAGGAATCTTGCCGGTTTCAATATACTGCATCATTTTTTCCGCTATAGCCTCTCCCACGCCCGGCAGTTTCTCAAAAGCCTGCTTCGAAGCATTCTTTTTGATAATCGGATGAATATCCGCTTTAATCCTTCTGGCGGCTTCCCGATAAGCGCGGATTTTAAATGAATTTTCACTCAAAATCGCCATCAGATCCGCGATTTCATTGAAGAGCCGGTAAAAATCTTCATTATAGGTTTTCACAGGCTGATTCTACCATAACAAACCATCAAAAAAAGCGAACCCAAAAAATGGCAAGGTCAGGGTATCCTCTTTGGAGTACTGAATTCTGATGCACAGATCTTGCACAAACTTTGCACAGATCTTGCACAAACCTTGTGCAACGGAATTTCTAACCTTCCAGGGTATACCCCCTTGTCTCTCAAAATTAGTTTACTCGAATATCTTTGAAGCGCGCGTCAACTTATCGTTTCATCACCTGTCTCACCGCCTGCACCACAAAAACCCCAATTCCTTCATCTTCGAATTCGGATAATCTTCCACTTTATAGCCGTGCGCTTCCAGGAATTTTTTAAGACGCCTGTGGTTCTCGCCTGTCACCTGCCCGCCGTATGACGCGGCCCAGTCATGGTACTCCAGAAAAATGTGCGACACCTTGTCAAAAACCTTCTGCGGACTGTCTTCCAAAATGGCGAATTCGGCTCCCTCACAGTCAATCTTAAGCAGGTCACATTGTCCAATATTATGTCTATCAAGAATTTTTTCGAGCGTGATCGTCTGTATTTTCTGAACCTCATCGGTCGGTTCAATGGCGCACACAATTGAGTGATTTAAATCCTCTTTGCTCAAAAACAATTCAGCTTCGCCGATCTTATTGCTCACGGCCAGATTCTTCGCAGTTACGTTTCTGACACGGTTATTTTTTAAGTTTTCTTTGAGCAAGGCAAAATTTCCGATATGAGGCTCAAAACAATAAATAGGCACACCTGAATTCAGCAGCGACGCATACAGGCTAAAAAACCCCAAATGCCCCCCAATATCTATCACCGCGTGCTTAGCATTGTGGATCACCTCATCACAATATTTGTACTGATGATCCAGAAAAAGCTCATGGGCAATGGCATAATCACCCTCATTGCGCATTGTCAGAAGCACTTTTTTGCCGAAGATTTTAATTTCTTTGTGAAACAAAATTATATGGCCTTTTAAGCTTAATTATGATAAAATAATACAATAAAAATAAAAATTTAAAACGTCAAAATGCAAATTCGAGGAACCACGAAGCCTTTTATTATCACAGCGCTGGCTACAGCGTGCAGTGTGTTGTTTCTTTGTCAGTCAGCTTTCGCGGCTACCCAGGGGGTCTGGCCGAGCACCGCGGCGCCAAGTGATATAGTCGTGGCTAACACAGTGGCCACCGAAGATACACAATATATTACCCAGACAAGTGATGGAGACTACATTGTTGCTTACGGCTTAACGGGAAGATCCTATGTGCAGAAGTTTTCAGCTGCCGATGGCTCCGCTGTGGCAGCGTGGAATGGCGGCACTCCTATCATTGCTCTTTTTGATGCACCAACCGCAATTATCCCGGACACCAGCGGAGGTGCATATGTTGCCACGAATATGGATTTTGGCGGTGGAGTTTGTGCCATATTTATTCAGCGACTGGACTCAACCGGAACTATACAATTCCCATTCGGCGGATTAAACGTAACCAATGGTCTTGGCACTTGTGAATCCTTCATGCAGATGATTCCGGACGGGTCAGGAGGATTTTATATGGCTTGGGGAGACGGAGGCCCGAATCCTGACACTTCTCTAACAAGAGAACTTTATATTACACGTGTTACATCCGGTGGGGTTGTGGATCCCACCTGGAATGTGGCCGGAGGAGGTCCATTCAGGCATGTCCAGTTCCCGGAATCAGTACCCGGCGCTAGAGAAAATAGCGCCCATATCGTAGACGACGGTGCCGGAAACGTAGTGGCCGTATATGAAAGCAGTTTGCTTGCCTTTTATTTCGCGGCAACTAAGTTCTCGTCAATCGGCGTCATGGCCGGAGCGCCATGGAGCACACCCCTGGAAATTGACGCGAACGGTAACGGTAATCTTGGCAGGCACCTTATTGCCGATGGCAGTGGGGGGGTAATCGTTGGCTTTGCAAGCGGTCCGTTCGGATCACCAACTTCAGTTGAAGCGCAAAGAATAGACAGCGCGGGAGCCCTCCAATGGGGTACCGGTGTCATCGCGAGCAGTACCAATATTGATGGCTACATCGGTCAGCCAAGAATAGCCTCGGATGGCAGTGGCGGAGCTATTATTGGTTGGCATACGGCCGGCGGCGCGACTGATGACATATACGCTCATCACATAACCTCCGCGGGCGCGCTTGACGCGACAGGCAACTGGGCGGCGGCCCCAATAGCACTTTCTGACACCGCGGATGGACAGACAGACTGGTTTGTTACCGCTGACAGAAGCACGGCGCAATCGGACGGTAATGGCGGCGCGTATTTTCTTTATGCACGCTACGAAGGGGGAGCGTGGCCGATTAACAAACTTCAGCATATTGCCAGCGACGGCAGTGTTGAGTTTGCCGGAGAGGGAATAAACATAACCAGCGGCGCCGGTATAGACGGGATAAACGGAATAATGATCTCTGACGGAGGCACGGGCGTGGTGGTTGTCTGTCAGGATGAAACACCGGCTTTCGACATGGACCTCTACATGCAGTATTTCGACGACCTTACCGCGTCAGCTGCGGGTGGCGGCGGGGCGGGAGCGGCCTGTACCAAATATCCCGCCAAACTGGACCTGCCACCGGAACTTAATGTCCTGCATCAGGACGGCAGATCAGTGGTAGAACTCAGATGGGACAACGCTCAGGCTCGTGACGCGGCAACAGCCAATAAAATTCAGATTTTTTTCGATTACCTGAAACAAAGCCCGACGCCTGAACTGGACGGTACCGGAAAAATTCTGAAAGGCATATTTACGCGGCATATGTACGAGCAGATTTATGACTCCGGCGACGACGGCCTGATAAACGCGTTTGAGGATTACCTAAGGGCTGTGTCTGACAGCCAGGGAAAACCGGTCCTCGATATTCTGAATTCCATTGGCATCGGCCAGAAAAATGATTATTTTTCCGACTGGTGGGCGTACCTGACAGTCGATAAACTCAAAAACAGCAAGGCGGTGGCGGACATCTTTATGTCTTCCGTTTCCTCAGCGCTCAAGCCCCAGCCGCTCAGCTACAAGCAGTTCATTGGAACCCTGCTCAAAAATTTACTTGAAATCAAAAAAAGCCCTCAGGAATCCAAGGCGGCGCAGTGCGTCAGCAAAGTAACGGCTGGCCTGACGCTGGATGATTTTGTCCCCGGCAAAAAAAACAGCGTGTACGGAAAATACGACAAACAGCTGAAGGATTCACTCGCGAAAATAAAAAACGAAGGAAGCATTGGCGAAGAATTAAACGCTCTGAAAGCGGATCAGAATTTTATGGACAGTACCGTCGGCAGTCTGAAGTCAGATATAAACGCTCTGCTTTTCAGCTGGGCGAACAATTACAAGATTCAGAGCATTATTGACTTTTACCAAACCGACAGCGCCTTTCAGGAATTCAAAGATGTTTTCTTCAAAACAGATATCGTCAAAAAAATCGAAAGCTGTCTTAAAGAGGCCTACAAATTAAGCCTGATGCAATCCGTGAACGACGCGAGATTTGACCTGATTCAGAAAACTGTGAAACAAAATGAGGTATGTGACGAAGATACTTCAGGTGTATTGCTGGAGGCCATTGAAAGAATGATGGATGATCCCGGTGTTCAGGAAGATGCGGAAAAAATGGTTCTGAAGTATATCAATGAACTTCTGAACGTCGAAAAATCTCTCTCCGGCGCTACAGCTTACAAAGATACTTTCAGTGACTACTACAACGCTCACTATAATCCGGTTTCTCAGGGGACTTCTGATGATCTCACCCTGATGATTTACCGTGATGGAAAATTGATTCATACGATAAAAAATCCGGTTTTCACTTCGTACATTGATGAAACGGTGCCGCTGAACACGACCGGCCGCGTCAAAAACCACAAATACTATCTGGTGACCCAAACAGCGTGTGAATCAAAAACAGGTTCCACAGGTAACGCTTATATCAATCCCGAATTAAAACCGGGAACAGGAATAGACGTGGACGCCGATATCAAAGTGAAAATCAAAAAAGGCTACGATATTCTTTTTATGGAAAAATTGCAGGCTTTGGTGCAGGCGGCCAAAAAAAATAACAAGGCAATTTCAGCTTCGGGCCAAATAACCACTGCCCCGGAAAACAACGGAACACTCAGTTGTTTCGAGGCCGGAGTAAACCTGAGTAATGCCGACATAAATAGTGACAATGTGATGAATTACATTCTGGCCTGCCATGGCGGTCCTGAACTGAGCTCTAAGCTACAGGCAAAACGGCTCAACATCATTCCGCCCCTGCTGATCGCGCTGAAACTCAACGACACGGAAAGCGACACCGTGATCATCGATCAATACATGAAACCTGTTATTGAAGAGCTAAATAGTGAACTTACTGACACAACCGCCATCTTCAAATTAGTGGATAGCGGGCTGGCCAAATTGGACCTTAACAAAAATCTTTCCGAATTCAGTGACACGGAGAAAGAACTGATCATGTGCGCCGGCATTCCAAAGTGCTCTCAGGACGTCAAAGACAAAGTTGAAGCCTATTTCAAAGATAATTCACACGCGGCTGAGCTGAGCATTCAGGTATACGATTCGTCAGGAAATCAGGTATATCAGACAAACGGAAAAACCAATATCTTCGGCGAAATAGAAAACATGAACCTGGGACAGTTCAGTGCGGGAGCTAAGTACACCATCAAAATAAAGCTGGCCAATCAAAGTTACGTTTTGCCAAAGGTATCCGCGGTTACTCTAAACGCCGCTGAGCCCAAAACAGGAGGCGGTTACAAAGCCCACCTCAACCTTGCCTACGATCGTCAGTTCCGATACGGCAATTTTGACGAATCCAACGATGTTATCGACATAAATGACATCCTTGCCTGGGGCAAACTGATTTCCGAGCAGCCCGAACTCTGGAACGAAAGTAACCTGGATGGGCTTTACGGCGTGGACCTCCTTGACGTTATCACCTTCCAGCAGAACTGGGGAAAAATTCAGGAATCCCAGATCGAGGAAGATCAGATCACATTGATGGAACTGGCCAATATCTTTGGCCTGGTGAGCGGAATTCAGACAAAAGTTCAGGCACCCGACTGGCTGAGCCTGCTAAAACTAAGTTGCGGAAGTTAGCGGCAATCAGGTCGCTAAGTTTGCAATAAAAGCAGATCCATATTACTATGATCTCCTTTTATTAAACCCGCGGATTATTCATGGACATCATTAATCGACGACTCGATTTACACGAGTTCATAGACTACATAGCTGGCTACAACTTTGGCACAGAACCGGCCGATAAGCTGGTGATTCATCATACATGGCGCCCGACCAAAGATCAGTGGAAAGGGGCGGTCTCCATTCAGGGGCTCAAGAATTACTACGAAGGCAAGGCCTGGCCTGCAGGCCCTCATCTTTTTGTGGCAGACGACGGGATCTGGCTTTTTTCTCCCATGCGAAGTGACGGAATTCATGCCGGCGAGCTCAATCACCGTTCCATAGGCATCGAAGTGGTGGGGGATTACGACAATGAAAAATGGACCGGCAAGACCAAAGAAAACGCGTTGGGAGTCATCAAGTGTCTGATGAATCAGCTGGGCATCGATAAACAGAACATCTTTTTTCATCGTGATGTTTCATCCAAGTCCTGCCCGGGAAAAGCGATCACCAAAGCGTGGCTCTTTGAGGAACTCGGTGAAGTCAGGATTCCTATTTGGGCGACGGAAGCGGTGACCTGGGTCAACCAAAACCACTTATTTGAAGTACGCAATGACGAAGACGTGCGTGACGCGGTAAAGTTTCACCGCCTTTACAAACTAATCAAAGAAAGCTAATGGAAACGAACGAAAAAATTGTCGCAATCATCGGTATTACCGAAGCCATCAAACAGTATGGCATTCCTTCTCAGTTCTGCCCAACCATCGCTATTATTATAGGCGCGCTTTTCGGTTACGCCGAAAAGCCAAATTCTCAGGGTATTTTGGAGGGCATAATTCTTGGCGCCACAGTTACCGGAGGCTACGCCGTCACAAAGCGAGTCGGCCAGGGCGCTCTTGCCCCTTTCACCAAAAAACCCGGCTACGAAAATCTTGAACCGGATGATTATCGGGGGGTTTGATTACGGGGCCCCCGCAAAATTCAATCGCAGGTCGAAGACCGAGAAGGATTTTGTGGGGAGGGACCCAGAAGTGAGCGTATGCTGAAGAAGGCATCCTTGATTTAAGGTGTCTTCGTAAGCAGTAGCTCAGTGATGGGTGGTGGAGATGCCCGGAGTCGAACCGGGGTCCGAAAATGAAGTCAATAAACCTCTACAATCATAGTTCGTTTAGAATTTTCATCTAAGCCATAAAGACGAACAAAAGCGACTTAGCCTATCTGGGTTATTTTTTCGACCCCGACACCTCCAAAGGCGTCGTCGGGGCTTAACCTGCTAAATTACGCCTTACACAGTCAGCAGGTGTCGCTATGCAAGACGAGCCCCGCTCAGCGGGGCGTAATAGCTATTTAAGCAAAAAAAGGAACGAAAGCAGGAGTCGAAACTCTTGCAGCCATTCGTTTTGCAGAAGCAGCTAAAGATCTATAAGTATTTGCACTTATAATGCGCTGGGCTAATTGGCAGGCAGACAGCGCGATGCCTGGATTGCCATCAATTAACTTAAATCATTAACGTCAAAACCAAATACATCCCCACATGTCAAAGAGCGCAACGATTATAACACAGCTTTACCGGTTTCTTCTGAATCCCCTTCATCATCAGGCTCTGAAGTCGTTATTAGTGGCGGGTGACTGCTTGGAAGAAGGGCGGTTACCGTGGCTCCGCCACCCTCCCCGCTTTCAATGATCAGATGGCCTTTGTGTCTGATCATGCTTTTTCTGGCGCTCACCAAACCAAAACCAGAGCCGTCTTCTTTGGTTGTAACAGGGGAATGACGTAGCTCATCCAGCACATCCTCAGGAATACCGGAACCATTATCCTCTATTTCTATGTTGATGTAAGCCCCATCATCAATTTCAGCAAATGGTTTGTCTTCAGTATTATAAAATCTGTCTTCGATTCTGACCAATATTTTACCTCCCTCTTCAGGAAGCGCCTGAATCGCATTGATCAACAAATTTTCCACAGCCCGCTTAATACTTGGCGGATGAAAAAGGATCTCACAATTTACTTCAGTTGAAGACTGAAAGCAAATATGCGGATATAGACGCTGATAATCCAGCACAATACCTGAAACATACTCCGAAATATTCCCAGGCGTCGGCTGATCTTCGGGGGGCTGGGCCTGAATAAAATGCAGACCGCGCTCCATCAGCATATCGAATTCACTGACGGCACATTCAAACGCATTATGGGAAACAAAAAATTTTCTTCCTCCAACATCCCTGATATGTTCCGGAATTGGTCCGAGCCGGCCGCGCAAATAAGTCAAATTCTCCGAAAATTCATCCATTTTTATGTTTCCTGATCTTATAGATTCAAGCAGGGTCTGTATTTTACTGCGGACCCTTTCGGCAACAGTTGTCATTGTTTCAAAACAAGACTCATCAAATTCGCCTCTGCGCTCTTCCAGTCCCACCAGGACTAGTTGCAGTTTATTATTGGCGTCATGTATAACAGTCGCCAATGGGTGCAGATTTGGGTACCGTCCGGATGTCAGGAGTACTTTCTTTTGACTTAGCGGGTCACGACTAGTCATCATTGATCGCACTTAAAGTACGATACAATAACACCATTTTTTCATTCTAGCAAGCATTTTTTATCCAAACCAAAAAATTATCATCTCCATTATTACAAAACAAGTGAGTACTGCATTTCTTCCGGCTCATGTTCCTTCATCAGAATATTCAGAATTTCAATCAGAAGATCCACGTCATAAAGGGCGCGATGCAAAGAATCGGACTGCATTTCTACTTTATAATGGCTGGCCAGTTCTTCCAGTTTGCCGGGCAGCAGCTTGTCTTTGGCGTAAATCAGGCTGCAGGCTACCTGATCATTCTGATAGGGCCTGAGGCCGCTCCGCACCAGATTGGAATTCAGCATAGGGAAGTCAAACTTTATATTGTGCGCCACAAGCGGTCGGTTTCCGCAGAACTTTAAAAAATCCGTCAGCACATCTTCGGGTTTTCGGGCTTGCTGAATCGCCTCTGTCGGGATCCTGTGAATTTCCCAGGCCGCCTGATTCATTTTGCCGGGATTTACCCAGATAAGCTCTTCAAAAAATTCTCCCGGCCCCTTCTTGCTCCATTTTCGGGCGCCCACTTCAATAATATCATCATGAAAAGTGTTCAGGCCTGTTGTCTCAGTATCAAAAACAACAAAATCTTCTCCTGAATAATATCTTCTGATGAAATCCTTAAACGAAATAATATCCATGATCAGGCAAAGAATTAGTAATCAACCATTTTTCGGTCATGTTTCAGCTTGCCTCGCATCTTTTTACTTTGCAATCTTTTCTCCTTGCTCCCCTTTGGAACCTTGGTCTTCTTTCTTTTCTGAGGCATGTAAAAGTAACGCCTAACCTTTTCAGCCAACTGATCAAAGGCCTGCCTCATGTTCTGCTCCTTGCTCCGTTGGCTGATAGAACGGCTGACCAGTTGCCGCGTTTTCTGGAAAGCATTCAGATAATCATAAGGAATATGGTAAATCAGGCGCACACCATTCATAGTCTTATTCAGATGCTGACCCCCCGGTCCGCCGGAAAAATAAGAAAGCAAAACATCAGCCGGAGTGATCCTGAGCTCTTTTTTATCAGCGAGCCGCACTGTTATCTGTTGTTTTTCCCGATCATACAGGAACCAGTCCTTTTCCATACCTGAATTATATCAGAGAACAAAAAGTTTAATGAATCTCAATTAAGCTTTGGTGATGTCGGCAAATAAGCATTGAACGCTAAGTTCTCATGTGCTAAGGTGTGAAAGCTTTTTTATGAAAGGGCCTCCCCAAGTAACGACGACGAGGGTGTTTAGCTCAGTTGGTAGAGCAGTAGGCTCTTAACCTATTGGTCCTGGGTTCGAGTCCCAGAACACCCACCAATATTTTAAAATAGGGTTCTGGGACGAGAAGGGCGAGGGGGGTTCGTAACGAAGTATTCGAGCGAAGCGAGAGGGGTTCCCAGCTGACCCGCTAAAAAACTATTGACTAGTGAACATTTGTTTACTAGAGTTTATTTGTAGCATTAATTTTTAATGAAATGAATCAATCCAGCAAACTTATTCTTTTTCAATCCAAACATATACGCCGAATCTGGCACCATGATGAATGGTGGTTTTCTGTTATAGATGTGATCGGTGCTCTTACCGACAGTGAGAATTCACGTGATTATTGGTATAAAATGAAAATTCGCGTTAAAGAAGATGATGGGTTTGAACCGTCGACAGTTTGTCGACAGTTGAAGATGAAGGCTATTGATGGAAAGCAGAAATTTCCAGGGCAACTTTCGGCATGACTCCAGGCGAGTACAAAAGTTACAAAAATATCCCGACTAAATCCAAAGCAAATCTACGGGATAACATGACTGATCTTGAATTAATCTTTACTATGCTGGGCGAAAGGGTGACAACTGAGATCTCACAGAAAGAAAAGCCAAAAGAAATACCATCAAATGCAAAGGTAGCGAAACGAGGCGGTTCTGTGGCAGGCAAAGCGAGAGAAGCAACAGAAAAAGAACTTGGGCGAAGTATAATTTCAAAGGACAATTACCTGCCGAAGCAAGCGAAGAAAGAACGGCTGAAAAACTGAATTAGAAAAGAAAATAAATGCTAGAATGGACGCATGAAACACATACTTTTTTACACCGATACCCCAAATCTTGGCGGGGCGGAAAAACACATGCTACTTCTGGCAAAGTACCTCAGCGCAAAGGAAGTGCAGGTTTCTCTGGCTTATGGCCGATACAGCAAAATCAGCAAACTTCACGCAGAATTCGCCAGGTATTGCAAACAGATCTTCGTCCTTAGCACGCTCCACAAACATGATCCGCGCCATTACTCACAGCTCAGAAAAATTCTTGCCAAAAACAAATTCGATCTGATCCATCTGCACCTATGGAATCCGGGCAGTTGCCGTTACGCTTTTTTCGCGGCCTCAAAAACCAGCCTCCCCATCGTCACTACCGAACACGATCCCTTTGAGCTCACCGGAATAAAACGCTTGGTCAAAAAATCCTGTCTCGCCAAAACAAATCGCACAATCGTCATCAGTATGGACAATTTTCGACTGCTTGACGAATTTTATGGGGTACTGAAAGAACGGCTTGAATTAGTGCACAATGGCATCGAGATAGACAGATTTCTGGACAATCGCGACAAGGCGGAATTACCTGTCCAAAAAGGCGCTCAAATCATAACCTGCATCGCGGAACTCCATCACCGCAAAGGTCACCGCTACCTTTTAGAGGCTTTCAAAAGACTTCAGACTCATGTCCCACGGCTTCACTTGGTTTTAGTCGGCAGTGGGCAGGCCGACCGTGAACTGCGCGATCAGGCTTCTCAAATTCCGAATGTGCACTTCGTTGGCTGGCGCGAAGACATACCCCAAATCCTCCGGGCCTCCGACATTCTCGTCCTCCCCTCGCTCAAAGAGGCTTTCGGGCAGGTGATTTTGGAGGCCATGGCCAGCGGCGTGATTACCGTAGCCACGAACAACGGCGGTATCCCCGACATCATCAAAGACGGCGTCACCGGCTATCTGGTTCCGCCAGCCAACAGTCAGATCATTGCCGACCGCATCGCAACTATCCTCACCAACCCCGACCAAAAACGGGATATCGAAAAGGCCGCGCTAGCAACTGTTAAGGCCAATTTTACAGCCCAAAAAATGGCCGATAAGACTTTGGCAGTATATCAAAAAGTCTGGTAACGTGGACATATGGCTGAAGCAATGATTTTTATTGTCATCGTCGGAGCGCTCATAGTAATTCTTCTTTACGTTTTTAACCTGACATGGATCAGTCCTTACTGGGTTATCGCTTTTCTGACACTTCTGATTGCTCCCGGCCTATATGCGGCATTTACCAGTGGCCCCTTTGTCCCATCCGCCCGCAAACGTCACAAGACCATGCTCAGGCTGGCGAATCTGACTGACTCTGACATTGTGTACGACCTTGGCTGCGGAGACGGCCGCCTGGTTTTTTCAGCCGCCAGATTCTCCAAAAAAGCCATCGGCTACGACCTTTCCATTCCACTAGTCCTCTATGGAAAAATACTCAGCCTCTTTCATCCAAAAGCCCGCATCCGCTTCGGCAATCTCTGGAAGCAGGATTACAGCGACGCCACCGTCATCTTCTGTTACTTACTGCCCGGCGCCATGAAGCAATTTCACAAGGAAGTCTGGCCCAGGCTCAAAAAAGGCACTCGGGTGGTCTCAAATGCTTTTGAGATTCACAATTTGAAACCACTCAAAAAAGAAGATAAAGTATATTTGTATCAGGTTTAACCCCATTTTATATGGCTTCAGAAGCAGTACTCAAAGAACTCTTTCAGGTTTCAATGGCTTCCAGTGCTTTTAAGGGTATATCGAAAGAAGATGTATGGAATGCCTGCCTTGCCTACAAAGATCGTTCTGACGAAGACATTGGCATCGCCATGGACAATATTCGCAAAAAAGACCAGGCCATTATCGATAAGGCGGATGAACAGAAAAAACATCTGGAACAGAATAAAGAAAAAATGGCCGCACTGCATGAAGAGGAAGCCGGCGACCGTAAACAGGACGAGCAAAACGCTGAGAAAATACTTGAAGAATTGTTTAAAATGTGATAAAATAAAATGAAAATTTAAAAATTAATACAAAAAATATGGGAGGCCCAGAATTAGACCAACCAAAAGGACTCTCACCAGACAATCCGCTAAATCTTGATTTCAATCCTTCCGAGCCAATTCAACTGTCCGAAAAAGAGTCAGATGAACGAACTAATGAAATTGAAAACGTTTTTGGTAAAATAGCTGATTTTCATCAAAGGGGAGAGGACCTTAAAGATTTAGAAACTGCCAGAGTAGCCTCAATAATTAAGATAGACAAAAAGCTTGACCCGATGAAAGCGGAAATGGAAAAACTGTTAGAAAAACAAAAAAGCACATCTGGTAAAGAAAAAGAAGAAGTAAAGAAAACAATGACTGCACTGGAAGAAAAGATGACACCTTTAGTTACAGCAAGGCGCGAAATAACGGATCGCTACACAAAAATAATAGATGGCACACTCTTCCCAAAATTGGTGAAAACTGTTAGGGATGGTGGCAGTGGTAACGACATCTTGGCTGGGAAGATGAAAAAGAATGTCAACGTCTATGAAAACCTTGGAGAAGTAAATAATGCTCTTCAGTGGAGTGCGCCGCCAGTTGGGTTAGGTCTAACAAAGGATAATTTGATGGACAACCAGAGCAAACTTGCAAAAAAGGCACAAGAATTTTGGTCCGCAAGTCCTAGTCAGTGGGCCGCATTCAAGAAAAAAATTGACTCAATTGACACAGCATTCACTGATGCAAAAACTGGAGTGGAAGCAGCAAAAAAGACAATTAGTTAGTAAGCAGTCAAAAATTATCTTTCCCTATATCTATCATTCAAATGTGCGAAAATCATTTTCAGGAATCATGTCATTGGGAACATAATCGGCGAAAGAGTACTTATATGCTCCCTCCTGTATTCTGGGAAGTTCGATATGATTAGAAGCACCTTTTTTGTCTCTAAAAGAAAGGGTTACAGTTACCTGATCCCTAGTTCTTTCAATGGAAATATAAGCTTCATTTGCAAAAGGAGCCAGAGGAATATCTGGATGGCACTTTGAGGTACTTCTTAATTCCATATCTTCCGTTCGAAAGCTGGCAAACCCAACAGCATCTTTCACACACATTATCTCCATAAGAAGATCATCTTTGGACGTGATATTAAACTCACCCGTTGCCTGACAAACAGCATCAAACTTTTCCTTAGCATTATGTTTATCCGATGGAGCTTGATGATGTGCGCTATTTTCTACAAGTTGATCATGGTTAGATACAGATGTTCCAGTATTGGTTGTAGATTTTGATGCTATTGAAGATATTGGTTCTGGCTCCTTCACACTTTGTTGAACTCCATTGGAAGCACAGCCCGAAACCATTAGGGCAACCATAGCTGAGCGAAAAGTTGTGGGTGTTGCCAAAGATCGAACTAATTCAAGTGCAGATGAAAATCCATAAGTTGCTTTGCGATCAAAATGCTCTACCATGTGTATAAAACTAATCAATCACGGCAAATATTTATAACACTAGTAATTGTTATTGTCAAGCATTTGTTCTAAATTATCCCCAGTTTTGCCACTGCGTACTTAACGGTAGGTGAATTTGAGTATATTCTTGGCTTCTTTTTGAGAAAAAATAGGCGATCTGCGTCACTTTTCAAAATGAAGGTTTATAGC
>Ga0180007_10000833_pt1 | contig 46601 bp, 40 predicted proteins | sample MM_PC_MetaG_FD_121122 | JGI IMG/M metagenome (GOLD analysis project Ga0180007, IMG submission 121122) | Groundwater microbial communities from the Aspo Hard Rock Laboratory (HRL) deep subsurface site, Sweden - MM_PC_MetaG | ecosystem: Environmental > Aquatic > Deep subsurface > Groundwater... | reverse complement strand
ATGAAACGACTATGGGCATTGGAGTCTGCGAACTAAACAACCCCCTTGCCCCCTTTGTTAAGGGGGAATTGATGTTGATTTATCTACGTGGAGATCATGTGAATTCCAAATGCGGTTACCCTGATAAATATGCTTCTTTCCATTGACGATAATTCAATATTCTGTTAGTTTACTGGTAGTAATATTTGCATTATAAAATTAATAACACACCAAATGAATTAAAATGTGCTTATAAGCAGAAGTGTGTAGATAATAGTTGTTTATTTTTTAATAAGGTATCAATGCGTATGGAAGAAGAATTAAATATAAAACGAATTTGCGTAATAGACGGCCAGGGTGGCGGAATCGGAAGCGCAATCATTAAAAGACTGAGGGAAGTTGTTGTTGATACAATTGAAATTCTTGCTCTTGGCACAAATGCCATAGCAACATCTCAAATGTTAAAAGCCGGAGCAAATCGTGGAGCATCAGGTGAAAACTCAATAGTTCATACCGTAAAACAGGTTGACATTGTTATCGGACCTATAGGGATAATTCTCGCAAACGCCATGATGGGTGAGGTAACACCTCAAATTGCACAATCTGTTTCGTCTTGCAGTGCAAGAAAGCTTCTGCTTCCGCTTTCTCAGGAAAATGTTGAAATAATCGGGGTTTCTTCTTCTCCGCTTCCCCATATGATTGAAGAAATGATAGATAAAAATCTTAAAGGGGTTACAAAAAAACAAGCTTTAAGCAACATCAAATATTAGTCTGGTGTAAATATTTTGTTTTAAGTATGCCAGGCAAAGGAATATGGACTATTAAAAAGATATTAAAGGAAGGTTAAAATGTGCGAAGCCAATGCATATCTTATAGAAGAGAATGACAATAAACTTATAATGGAAGCAGTTGATAGTGTTGAGCCTGAAGGTGATGGAATCAGACTTGTCAACATATTCGGAGATCAAAAATTCATAAAAGCCAGGGTGCACTCTCTATCACTTGTAGATCATAAAATATTTCTAAAACCTCATAATTCGTAATGAAAATTCTTGTAGCCAAAACAGCGGGCTTTTGTATGGGTGTTAGAAGAGCAGTTGAAATGGCTCTTGATATGCCCAATAAGTACAAATGGCCGATATTTACTTTCGGGCCGCTTATCCACAACCCACAGGTGCTTGATCTTTTGCGCGAAAAAGGCATTACAGTTATCAAGGATATTCCTGAAAAAGGGTCAGGTACTGTGCTGATAAGGGCTCATGGGGTACCGCCAGGCACAAAAAAAAGTCTTAAAAATTCAGGTTTTAAGGTAATTGATGCTACTTGTCCCCGTGTTATTAAAGTACAAACTATAATCGGTAAACATGCAAAAGATGGGTATACCTCCATAATCATCGGGGATAAAAATCATCCGGAAGTAATTGGTCTGCTCGGGTATGCCAGAGGTCACGGATATGCTGTCGCAAGCATTGAAGAGCTTGAGGCTCTTCCCGAATTTGAGAAGGCAATAGTTGTCGCCCAGACTACACAAAACATCCATTTTTATGAAAAAGTAAAGCAATTAGTTGCAAGTAATTACCCTCATTTTAAGCTTTATGATACTATCTGCAACTCAACATCCATGAGGCAAGCTGAAGTAAAAGAACTTGCAGAACAAGTTGATGCAATAGTTGTAGTTGGGGGACATAACAGCGGAAATACACAAAGGCTTACAGAAGCAGCTATACAGGCCGGAAAGCCGGCTTATCAGATTGAAACGGAATCCGAGCTTGACCTGGCATCTCTTTCTTCTGCCAAAAATATCGGAATAACAGCAGGTGCTTCTACACCAAACTGGTTGATTAAAAGAGTTTACAGATCTTTAGAAGATCTTTCATATAACAAGGCGCGTGGCTGGCGCAAGCAACTTTACAATATACAATATTCTTTGTTTATAGGAAATATCTATGTATCTATAGGAGCCGGATGTCTTTGTTATGCAAACATCAAACTGCTGGGTGCTTCAAATTATTTTCCATATGTGGTTATGTCAATGCTTTATATTTTTTCAATGCATGTAATAAACAATCTTATAGGCATGAACGCCGATTATTACAATGATCCGGACAGAGCGGTTTTTTACAACAAGTATAAAATACCACTTGCCTTTCTCGCAATTTCGGCGGGAGGTGCAGGCATTTTAACTGCATATTCTATAGGTCTTACTCCATTTATTGTTCTTTCATCTATCAGCATAATGGGTCTTTCCTACAATTTGAGGATTATCCCGGAAAAAATAACAAAGGGCAAATACAGAAGCATAAGAGATATCCCAGGCTCTAAAACAGTTCTGATTTCTGCTGCATGGGGTGTTGTAACTTCACTTCTGCCTGCCTTGTGTTTAAAAGCCAGCCCCGGAATTATTCTGGTTTTCACATGGTCTGTGTGCATGGCTTTTGTGAGAACCTCCTTTTTTGATATTCTTGATATGCAAGGCGACCGCATTGTAGGCAGGGAAACAATTCCAATAATCATAGGAGAAGAACGCACTATACGCCTTTTAAAGGCTATTCTTATTTCGATGGTTGCGCTTTTGCTTGTATCGGGTGCATTTAATATTATCACAAATCTTGGTTTTATTCTTTTTCTATGTCCTTTATCTTTGTTTTTGATTCTCTTAAAACATATTGAGGGCTATATGCTTTCAGGAACGAAGCTGGAATTTCTTGTAGAATCTCATTTTATAATTGCAGGCATAATAGCTTTGTTGTGGCCGTTTGCCTGAAAAATATTTTCTTCTATTCCAAAGCCCCGGCAATGGCATCCAGCTTTTCCCAGCGCTTATAAGCAGCTAAGATTTCCGTCTCAATTACTTTCAGGCGTTTTGTAATGGCATCGATTTCAACTTTATCTTTTTTGTAAAAAGCCGGATCTGACATATTGGCGAAAAGCTGCTTTTGTTCAGTTTCCAATTCGTCGATTACCCGTGGCATGATTTCTAAGTCCCGTTGCTCCTTAAATCCCAGTTTGCGGGGTTTTTCCGGTTTGTTTTTTAAAACACGGGGCTTTGATGTTTTATTTTCCTGTTTGGGTAAAGACTCTATAACCTGGCGTTGGGCCAGCCAGTCATCATAACCACCGGGGTATTCACGCACTGTGCCGTTTCCCTCAAAGGCAAAAGTGCTTGTGACCACGTTATTTAAAAAGCTACGGTCATGGCTTACAAGCAAAAGGGTTCCTGTGTAGTCTAACAGCAGATCTTCTAAAAGCTCCAGTGTTTCTGCATCCAGATCGTTTGTTGGCTCATCCATAACAAGTAAATTGGCCGGTTTGGCAAACATCTTTGCAAGCAGCAGGCGATTTTTTTCACCACCGGAAAGGATGTGTACCGGTGTACGAGAACGTTCGGGAGGAAATAAAAAATCCTGAAGATAGGAAATCACATGGCGGTTTTGTCCATTAAATTCTATAAAATCATTTCCTTCGCCAATATTTTGAACTACGGTTTTGTTTTCATCAAGCAAAAGTCGCAATTGATCAAAATAGGCTACCTGAAGCTTGGTGCCGTGACGGATACTGCCACTATCCGGAGCGATTTCGTTAAGCAGTATTTTAAGCAGGGTGGTTTTACCCGAACCATTGGGACCAATAAGCCCTATTTTATCCCCTCTCATAATTACAGTGCTAAAACCCTTGATATATGGCACATCGGCATAAGAAAATAAAATTTCTTTGGCTTCGATGACCAGCTTGCCACTTCGTTCGACATCCTGGGTCTTCATGTTCGCACGGCCAATTTGTGCCCGGCGCGCCCGAAAAGCTTCCCGCAATTTTTGTAAAGCACGAACGCGTCCTTCGTTTCTTGTCCGGCGGGCTTTTATGCCCTGGCGAATCCAGACCTCTTCTGCCGAAAGCTTTTTGTCGAATCGCCTGTTTTGGTTTGCCTCGCTTTGGGCATCTTCTTCTCTGCGTTTTAAATAAGTATCATAATTGCAGGCGTAGGAGATCAAGCGGCCTCGATCCAGCTCAAGAATGCGGTTTGCGATTCTTTTTACAAATGCCCGGTCATGGGATACAAAGAGCAAGGTTTGAACGTTTTTGGCAATATAGTCCTCCATCCAGACGATAGTGTCGATATCCAGATGGTTGGTGGGTTCGTCCAAAAGAAGTATATCGGGTTGCCGGATCATGGCACGGCAAAGCATTGTACGGCGTTTCATGCCTGCGGAAAGAGAGGCAAAATCCAATTCTGGATCAAGCCCTGCACGCGCCAGCAAATCTTCGATTTGAGGTGCCAACACCCATCCATTGGCAGCATCCATCTGATGCTGTAGCGTTTCGTACAGGGAAAGGTGCTCAGGGTTATCTGTCACAAGGTTGTCGGATAAGCGGCGGTACTGGATAAGAGTTTCGCCTTTATGTCCCAAGCCAAGAGCTACCATATCGAAAACAGAGCCTTCGGATTGGCAGGGTACTTCCTGCTCTAAAATAGCTGTGGTCGCACCCTGCTGGAATCTGATTTCTCCGCTGTCTTGCAACAGACTGCCGTTTATAAGCTTGATCAGGCTCGATTTGCCTACACCGTTTCGCCCGAGCAGGCAGATACGTTCGCCCTTTTCAATTTGCAGGCTTACTTTGTCGAGTAATGGTGTACCTCCCAGGCCCCAACTCACATCCTGCATGCTGATTAACGCCATAGGATATTATCCTTGAAACCTAAAGTTGCAAAAATACCAGCATCCTTTGATTTCGTCTGGTTTTTATAATGCAAATCAGGCCTATATATTTGTTTATCATCAGTATAACGCATTATTAATCACTTTTTGGTATTATATCATTATTTGTTTTGGTCATCTTTTCGAAGATTTTCGTCAGATCAAAGCCAAAATACCGCAAACACATCAAAAGCAGCAAAGCGGCACCTCCTTCATCTAAATTCCCTACAAATGGAATATTGTCAGGAATAATTTCAATTATTCCGACGCCGATATTAAGAAGATAGAGAAGCGATATAAGACCTAAACATGCTACAATAATCTTTTTCATCAGGGTTCTTTTCCCTTTATTTATATTTAAATTCAAAGCCTTAACCTACCATTCCTGTTTGAATTTCAGTAAGCATACAAACGAGTGATCGCATGATACCTTATGTGATAAGGAAAAAGCAAATATTGCTTCTCATTATCACTTTTGATATGCTGGTTTACAAATGAATGCATGTAAAAATATATTCTTTGTTTGTTTTTTGCTGTTGCTTATTTCAGGGTGTGCTGCAAAATACGGGATAGAAACAGATTCTACAGCCAGGTATAATGAAACTGTTGAAAACCGTAAGCTTAAAGCAGGTGATCTGGTTTTTTTTGATCCTCCGCGGTATAAAAGACATGTAGGAATTTATATCGGAAAAGGAGAATTTGCCCACACTTCAAGCAGCAAAGGGGTAACTGTTTCCAGGCTTTCCAATCCTTACTGGAAAAAACATTATCTGAAATCACGCCGGATACTCCAATGATTCAAATTACAGATCAAATATCAATTTCAGAAGATGAAATAAAAGAAGAATTCATTCAGGCTTCGGGACCGGGCGGTCAAAATGTTAACAAGGTGGCATCTGCCGTCCAGCTCCGCTTTAATGTAAAAAACTCTCCTTCACTGCCCGATGATGTGCGCAACAGGCTCATTCAGATTTCAGGAAAAAAAGTTTCATCTGAAGGCATACTTATAATAAATGCCAAACGATTCCGCGACCAGATAAAAAACCGAAAAGATGCAACAGACCGCCTTGTTAAATTAATACAAAAAGCAGCTGAGATACAAAAGAAGCGTATCAGAACAAATCCATCCATTGCTTCAAGAAAAAAACGGCTCGAAGCAAAGCATCGCCGAAGCACAATAAAAAAAATCAGAAAAAATGTTCCTTCGGCAGAAGAATACTAGAACTCAAAATCCACAACAATAGTACTGTCACTCATCTCTTTAATCACTCCACCCACTTCCTGATGCATCGGGTGCACCGTGTATTTACCCAATGAATCCAAGTCCACAAAAACAGATACTATAGCAAAATCGTAAGATCTTTCGGAGTGCAGAACATCACATCCAAATTTATAATATGTGATCTCCGGAATTTTTTCGGATAAAGCTCCCAGCTTTTTTTCAAGTTTATCTATCTCATTTTTACCAACTTCTTTTTTAAACTTTATTACAACAACATGTTTTATCATATACTTTCCTTTCAACTATTTCAGATACACTCTTTTTACGCGATCCGAAACCGATGTTACGATCTCATAATTAATGGTTGTTTGTCTGGCTGCTTCATAGGTTGCTTCATAGCTGACTATGAACCCGGCAGCAACATCTTTCATTTATGTAATTACTGCTTTAAGAGACATGGTATGCAATAGAGAGCAATATTTTTCACGTTTTATAATTGCGCACGTTTAAGTCTGAGCGAATTACTAATCACGGAAACTGAGCTGAAGCTCATTGCTGCTGCAGCTATCATTGGAGACAACAGTATTCCAAAGAATGGGTACAACACTCCAGCGGCAATTGGAATACCCACCGTGTTGTAAACGAAAGCAAAGAATAAATTCTGTCTGATATTACGCATGGTGGCCCGGCTTAATCGTCTGGCTCTGACGATACCCCGCAAATCGCCTTTGACTAAAGTGACGCCAGCGCTTTCAATTGCCACATCAGTACCTGTACCCATGGCAATACCGACTTGGGCTTGCGCCAGTGCAGGGGCATCATTAATGCCATCGCCTGCCATGGCAACGATATGGCCATCTGCCTGAAGCTGCTTAATGAGTTCGGCTTTTTGTTCAGGCAATACTTCGGCATGTACCTGGTCGATCCCCAGTTTGCCGGCAACGGCTTTTGCGGTGGTTTTGCTGTCACCGGTAAGCATCACTACCCTGATACCTTCTGCATGCAAATCACGAATGGCTTCGGCTGTCGAGTCTTTGATGGGGTCAGCAACGCCGATTAAACCCGCTGCTTTGCCATTAATGGCAATCAACATCACTGTATTACCTTCGATGCGTTGTTTGTCCGCTTGTTGTGATAAGTCGCCCATGTTGATACCTATGCTTTCCAGCAGTTTTACGTTACCTGCTGCCACCGTATATCCATCAACTTCGCCCGTAACGCCTTTTCCTGTAATAGACTTGAAGCTATTGGCCTTAACCAGCTCAATTCCCTTTTCTTCCGCTCCACGTACGATCGCTTCCGCCAACGGGTGCTCACTGGCGCGTTCGAGGCTTGCGGCTATACGTAATATTTGATCATCTGAAAACCCAGCTTCTGCCTGCACAGCGACCAGCTTTGGTTTGCCTTCGGTCAGCGTGCCGGTCTTGTCCACAACCAGGATATCGACTTTTTCCATGACCTCCAACGCTTCGGCATTCTTGAGCAAGACTCCGGCCATAGCGCCCCGTCCCGTTCCCACCATGATAGAAACAGGTGTAGCAAGTCCCAATGCACATGGACAGGCGATTATAAGCACAGCAACGGCATTAACAACGGCATGTGCCAGACGAGGCTCCGGTCCCCACATCCACCAGGCGATGAATGCAACCACGGCAACGCCAACCACCGCGGGTACAAAATAACCTGCCACGACATCTGCCAATTTCTGAATTGGTGCTCGTGAGCGTTGTGCTTCGGCCACCATATTAACAATTTGTGCCAGCAAGGTATCGGAGCCGACTTTTTCCGCCTGCATCAACAAACTGCCCGTTCCGTTAACCGTCGCGCCGATGAGTTTTTCACCGGCCGACTTTCCCACAGGAATGGGTTCACCTGTAACCATGGATTCGTCTACGTTGCTTTCACCGTCAATGACCTTACCGTCTACAGGCACTTTCTCGCCGGGACGAATACGCAAGATATCGCCTGGTTGTACCTTTTCAAGTGAAATATCTTCTTCCGTTCCATCATTTCGTACGATGCGTGCCGTATTCGGAGCGAGGCCGAGCAACATCTGAATGGCCGCATTGGTCCGTGAGCGGGCACGTAATTCAAGTACTTGTCCCAAAAGCACCAGGACAGTAATCACGGCTGCTGCTTCAAAGTAGACAGCTACCAAGCCATCTTCCATCTGCATGACGGGAGGGAAAATCCGTGGAAACAATAAAGCCGTTACGCTATATAACCATGCTACTGAAACACCCAGTGAGATCAAGGTAAACATGTTGAGATTCCATGTCTTGATTGATTGCCAGCCTCGAACAAAAAACGGCCACCCTCCCCATAATACAACAGGTGATGCCAGCGCAAATTCAATCCATTGAACCGTTTGCATCGAAATCCAATTGGGTAACCAGGCAGGCATCAAATCAGCAATCATGGCCAGGAAAAAGACCGGTAAGGCCAGTACGGTGCAGACCCAAAAGCGACGGTTCATGTCGATTAGTTCTTCATTTTTTTCTTCACCGCTGACTGTAACCGGTTCCAGAGCCATACCACACTTGGGGCAATTACCGGGATGGTCTTGCATCACTTCAGGATGCATGGGACAGGTGTACCCGGTTTTAGCTGCTGCTGCTTTCATTGGTTCCAGAGCCATACCGCACTTTGGACAACTGCCATGTCCCTGCTGTTGAATTTCAGGGTGCATGGGGCAAGTGTAAATTAACTCGCCATTTGTTTCGGAAGATGGTGAGCTTTCCTTATCCAGATATTGTTGCGGATGTTCTTTAAATTTATGGAGGCAATGCTCACTGCAGAAATAATACTGCTTGTCTGCATAAAGGTAATTGTATTCGGAGTCACTTGATACACTCATGTTGCAGACAGGATCTTTATGCTGATTTTTTTCTGAAATTAGTTTTGTGCTCATATCTCTGCCTCCCTTGTGGTTTGGTTAACTCAGGTCAGCAACGGGGGTGTAACGTCAGAAAGACCCGGCGCGATAGACCTGTTGGCGCAAGCCCGGCATGAGTTCATTTATAGCTATCAACACTCAATGCACATCTGAACCCAACCTCCGGAAAAGCTTCCCACGGGTAGCTTTCATTTTGGATAACCACGCCATTTGAAGTCAATTTGTCGACGGTTATACTGAAATAAGGCGTCTTTGTATCATTGGAATTTATTTTTGCCGACCATAGTTTGGATGGTGTATTGCTTAAATCTGTTTCTACCGACGATTCATTTCCGTTGCCCATACTGGTCATGTTATGAGATTGCATTATATTTTTGGAATTATCGTAAACCGGTTCGGTCTTTTCTTTTTTCCTAATCTTTCTCAAAGGCGACCAGTCGTTTTTTATCAGATACGCCAACTCATTTTCAGTTAACAGCCGTTTCCCATAATATTCTGCGTAAGCCATAGCGCCATACCAGGTTACCCGAACAACTGAGTTGGCAGCTCTTTGCGGATCACGCAAGTGAAACATATTGTGCTGGTAAATGATCTGTTCATAAGGTTTTGTTCCATCACCCATATAAAACCAAATTTCTTCATTTTGTTTAACAAGTCCATTTTCAACATTCAAACGTTTCTTTACAGCATTTAAAAATTCTACATAGTTAAAATAGGTCACTTCGAATTCATCTATGTAAAAAGATTGTACTTTGGAAGTACTATTTTTTGAATTGACTGCTTCAGCATCTGTAGCAAAATCACCTCCGTTTATAAGTTTCATATTAATACCATCATAACCCAACAGTTCTTTTGGTTTTAATTGTATAGGGTACGGTTTGAACATAGGAGTTTTAAATGTATGGTTTTCTGCGTTTTCGCTGATTTCGGATGCTTTTTGTTTTATTCCCGGCTCGCCGATTAAGTGCCAAATACTCATTGAAATAATAGATGCAATCGCTATTATCACCCCTGTCCATATCCATTTAGGTTGATAAAATCCGGATTTTACAGTCTTGTTTTTATCCCCGTTAAATTCTTTTCTTTGTTTATCCGCATTTATCAGATCCAGAAGGGAATTATACAATTCAGAAACTGATTGAAAGCGATCTTCTTTTTTTTCAGCCGTTGCTTTCTGGATTACCAGGTTTAATTCCTTGAAAAATTCCTTTTCCGGATTATTTATACTTGCTTGTCTAAACGGAATAACGCCCTGATTCATTTTGCCGCATACTGCTTCATAAAGGATTTTTCCTAAGGAATAGATGTCCGCCTGATTGCCTGCCATTCGAAAATCCATAAATTGTTCCGGTGACATATAGGCAGGTGTTCCCATGCTATCTACTGAATGAGTTACAGGTTTCCATCGGTTGGATCGAGCCAATCCGAAATCAGCGATTTTAGGTATATTATCATCCATAAGTATGTTTTCAGGTTTAATATCCCGATGCACAATACCATTATCATGAAGTATCTTAACCCCGTCCAAAACCTTCAAAAAGTACTTATCCAGCCAATTAATGACTTGTTCAGTATCATCATCAGGGTAGAACCCTTCTTCCGGCATGGCATAACGAAATGTGGCGCCGGGAATATATTCCATAACAATAAATTCAACAAATGTATCATCTTTTGCCAGATCTGCTAATCCTGAACCATAGTCATAGATTTGAAGAATATTGGGATGCCGAATTTGAGCTAATGCTTGCACTTCCCTGCGAAACCGGCACAAAGCGGCTTCCATCATTTCGTCATCATCAAGGGTTTGCAAAAGCTCCTGGGAGATAACTTTGATGGCTACATCCCTGTTTAAATTAAGCTGATGAGCCCGGTAGACTTCACCCATCGCCCCTTTTCCGATAAATTCCAATATCACCCACTTATCATTCAGGACAGCGCCGATTTTAAATAATTTCATTTGGTTCTTTTCCATAAGTCCAAAGAGATTAAACTTCTACCACAATTACAGTCACATTACCTGTTTCTAACTGCTGCTGCACGAAGGTATGATCCTTTGTTAATTGAACCATTGCATTGTCTCTGAAACGATATATCCTGCTATCGCCAACATGAGCAATAAGTGCTTTACTACCCAATAAAACAAGTGCGGAAAGTGTTGTGCCCATTATATCATCTTTAATCTTTTCATTGGTATACTTGCTGACGATTTTATTATCGGGTCAATAAATCAAAAAAATCTTCCGCTGGTACCGGAGGACTGAATAAATACCCTTGTATCATATCACAGTCATGCTTTCTTAAGAATTCTAATTGATTTTCATCCTCTACTCCTTCGGCGATAACCTTCAAATTCAGATTATGCGCCATAGCTATAATTGTCTTAACAATCGCAGCATCATTAGAATTTGATACAACGTTCCTTATGAAAGAAATGTCGATTTTCACAACATCGAGAGGCAACCGTTGTAAATAATTGAGTGACGAATACCCTGTGCCAAAGTCATCTAACGAAATCTTAATACCCGCATCTTTCAATTGTTCCAGGTTACTGACAGCCCTTTTGGGATCTGTCATGATAGTTGTTTCTGTAATTTCCAGCTCGAGATATTGTGGATCAAGCTTGATATCCTCTATAACTGTTAAGACCTCCTGGACGAAACCTTTTTGTCCGAACTGTCGCGCGGACACGTTTATTGCCACACTAATCCTTTTTGAACAGGCTTCCTGCCACTTTTTATTTTGAAGGCATCCGGTTTGCAAAACAAATTTGCTGATCGGCACGATAAGTCCATTGGCTTCAGCCAATGGAATAAATTTAGCCGGCGAAATCAAATTCCCCTCCGGTGTTTTCCATCGTATAAGCGCTTCCATTCCGATTATTGTTCTTGTAGCTAAATCCACCTGCGGTTGGTAATAGAGCAGAAATTCCTGCCGCTCGATAGTCCTGCGAAGATTGGTTTCCAGCGTCAGAAGTTCAAGGGCGTTTTCATTCATTGATTTCGAATAGAATTGAAAGTTGTTTTTCCCCCTTTTCTTTGCATAATGCATTGCTGTATCTGCGTTTTTGATGAGATTTTCAACATCTTTGCCGTCATCAGGATACACAGCTATGCCGATGCTGGCGGTTATAAAGACTTCACTGCCATCCAGTTCATAGGCTTGTGACAGTTCGTTGAGGATACGGTGAGCAACATGGACGTAATTTTCGGTATCATCAAGCCCGTGTAACAGTACAATGAATTCATCGCCACCCATCCGGGCTATGGGTTCTTCTTCATCAAATATACGTGACACAAAATCGCTGCTTCGCAAGGTATTTAAAAGCCTTGAAGATACAATCTTAAGAAATTTATCTCCGATTATATTTCCAAGAGTATCATTTATTCGGTTAAAATCATCTAAATCAATTATGGCAACAGAAAATGTATGTTTATAACGATTTGCATATTCAATCGTCTTTTTTACGAGTTCTTTAAAGAAATATCTGTTTGGTAAATTTGTCAGATTATCATAGTATGCGAGAAAGTGTATCCTGTCCTCAGCCTTTTTCCGCTCTATACCTAAAGCAATTTCATCCGAAATTGATGATAGTGCCGTAAGAGCCGACTCCTGAAGCGGTTTTTTTGAAAACATCGCCATCACACCCACCAGCTTTTCACCAACTACAAGAGGATGTCCGGCAAAGGCCACCATCTTTTCCAGCTTTGCCCATTCCTGATCACTTATCTGAGGATCTCCGATCACCGTATTGGTCAAATGTGGCTTTTTATTTTCAGCTATTTTGCCAATCTTATATTTTCCGATCGGTATACTTTTATGGTTACCATCGATATGCGTATACATTCCGGCACTTGCCATTAAGTGAAGTGCATTTATATTTTCTTGAAATATCCAGATTCGCGCAAAGGCTGCATCAAGGTTTTTAACTATAGACTCTGTGCAGAGTTGCAATAAAGTTCTCAAGTCCTCTTGCTGCACAAGCGCTTTTCCAATTTCAGCTCCCAATGTTGCTTGACGTGCCCGGTCAATCAGTTCATCTTCAGCTTTTTTTCTATCAGTAATATCGCGGAAATTAAGTTGGATGACCTTATAAGAGCCTTCCTGATAAACATTTCCGACAAACTCCGTGATGACTTGCCGTCCATCAACAGTTTCAAGGATTACCCCATCGTAATGAACAAGACCTTTTTCCCGCAACTCTCTTAGTGCTGTCCCCTTTTTATCAAAATCATTAAAGTAGCGGATTTGCGAAAATTCTTTTCCTATAAACTCTTCATGTTCAGCGTCGAATAAACTCAAAAGAAACGGATTTACATCCTTAACCTGTCCTGTTTCAAAATCGAGAATCATGATACCGTCATTGGATGTTTCGAAGAGACGTCTGTATCTTTTTTCTGATTCTTCCAAATCTGTTTCAATACATGTGAATTCATTCAGGGTCTTCATGGGCCGGACGACCACAATATAAATTGTTAAAGCCGACAAAATGCTCAACAACAAAGTATCGGCAAAACTCATCATATGGGGAGACATCCATTTATTAACTTGTAAGAAAGAGAAAGAAAGCATAATGAGCAATTCGATACCGGCAATGAGGCCAAGCAGTTTGAGTCCTATCACAAAAGAATTTGAACCTGACTTATAATCAGATTTTATTAACATCTAAAACCTCCTCAACAGCAAAAGGTATAGGGGAGTATGGGTGAAGTGATTTTACAGAATTCAGGATATGCCAAACAAAGCAATTGAAAATCGACATGAAATTATTTCAACCACAATCGGCGATTCACTTTTTCTGAGATTACTATTAAAATAGCAGACTTCATTATAAGATACAATCAAAGAATGAATATTGAAATTAACCATTGAGCGGTTTGATAAAGCAAATCTTCCGATCTTTCAACTATTTCAGATACACTCTTTTCACGCGATCCGAAACCGATGTAACAATCTCATAGTTAATGGTGTTTAGCATGGATGCTATTTCATCAACTGTAATAGAATTGCCCTGCTGTTTACCAAAAATCACAACTTCATCGCCTTCTTTTACTTCCGGCATATCGCCTAAATCTATCATAGTCAAATCCATGCATACACGCCCGGCTATTGGAGCTTTCTGCCCGCAAACAAGCATGGAACCTCGCGAAGAAAGAAGCCTGTTGTATCCGTCGGCATATCCGACCGGAACTGTGGCAATGGTTGTTTTTCTGGCTGCTTCATAGGTTGCTCCATAGCTGACTTTGAACCCGGCAGCAACATCTTTTATTTGTGCAATTACTGCTTTAAGAGACATGGCAGGCTGTAAAGATATTTTATTTTTATTTACTTCTTCAGATGGATAAAGTCCATAGATTGATATTCCGGCACGAACCATATCAAGATGGGTTTGCGGCAAATCAATAATTGCCGCACTGTTTGCAGCATGCTTAAGCTTAAACTCAATGTTTTTTGACTTAAGCTGATCTGTAAATTCAGTAAATATTTCAAACTGCTTTAGTGCAAATGATTTGTCAAAACTATCTGCCATTGAAAAATGGGTATATATCCCTTCTGCTTCAATGCCGGAAAGCCTGGCAATTGATTCAACTTCAGCCAGCGCGCTTTCAGGTTTAATTCCGTTTTTATCGTAGCTTCTGAAACAATCGGGCAATATTCCGATTCTTCCCATACCTGTATCTATCTTAAGATGTACCTTGATTTTTCTGTTTTTTGATAATGCAAATAAAGAAAGAGATTTAGCAAAAGAATAAGAGCAGACAGTTTGAATAAGGTTGTACTTTAAAATATCTTCATAATGAGCCGGTTGCGTAAATCCGAAAATTAAAATCGGAGCATCAATTTTCTTTTCTCTTAATAATATTGCCTCTTCTATCCGGGCAACACCTAAATAATCGGCTCCGCTATCAAGAGCACAGCGCGCAACCTCGAAAGACCCATGACCATATGCATTTGCTTTTACTACAGCCATAAGAAGTGAATCAGGATTTGTAATCCGCCTTAATTCACGTATATTATGAGCAATTGCTTTTAGATCAATCTCAGCCCAAAGAATATTTTCAGCCAATACACACTCCCTATAGTTTTGAGTATTCCATGCCAAATGCTTCGGCCACGCCCTTGCATGTTATTTTTCCACACACTATGTTAGCACCGGATCTGATCTCGGTATTTTCTTTAAATGCTTTTTTCCATCCCTTATTTGCAATCTTGATAGCATATGGCAAAGTTGCATTTGTTAATGCAAGTGTTGATGTTTTCGGTACAACGCCCGGCATATTGGAAACACAATAATGGACTACACCATCAACTATATATGTAGGATTTTTATGCGTTGTGGGTTTGGAAGTTTCAAAACATCCTCCCTGATCGATAGCCACATCTACCATAACAGAACCCTTTTTCATGCTTTTTAACATTTCTTTTGTAACCAGCCTCGGTGCTTTAGCTCCGGGAATGAGTACAGCTCCTATGACTACATCAGCCTCTTTAACAAGCTTTCTGATAACAGCCGGAGTAGACATAATAAGAAAACAATTTTTTGGCATAACATCGCTAAGATAACGCAGACGATCCAGATCTTTATCGAGAAGATATACCTTTGCACCTATACCACAGGCCATTTTCGCTGCATTGGTTCCAACAGCGCCAGCACCGATTATAAGAATTGTTCCGGGGTCAACACCTGGCACACCGCCCAGCAGAACCCCCTGGCCGCCATTTCCCATCTCAAGATATTTGGCACCTTGCTGGATTGCCATTCTCCCGGCCACTTCACTCATCGGGGTCAGCAAAGGAAGTGATCCGTCAGATTTTTGAATGGTCTCGTATGCAATATTTACAGATTCTTTACTGATAAGTACTTTTGTCAATTCTTCAAAAGCAGCAAGATGAAGATAAGTAAAAATAATCTGATTTTTCTTAATCAGATCATATTCTAAAGGCATGGGTTCTTTCACATGCATTATCATATTAGCCCGGTCAAAAATTTCGGCAGGTGTTGTTATAATACTTGCACCCGCTTTCTCATACGCTGAATCTTTAAAACCGCTTTCGATACCGGCACCTTTTTCGATCAAAATATCATGCCCGTTTTGCGTCATCAATTCGACACCGGCGGGAGTCATTGCCACCCTATGCTCTTCTTCTTTTATTTCCTTAGGAATTCCGACAATCATGTTTACGCCTTATCCTTATCGCAAATGGTAAAATTTATCAGTTGCCTTAAATTAAATTTTAAATAAAATCTAAACGCGGTTACCCTGATTAATTCCCGTTTGAATTTTTATTCATTACTTTTTCTATTCTCCGCTTACGTCTTTCCATATATTCAGGGTATAAATCGGCATAAAACTTTTTCCACCTTTTATGCAACCAAAGCCATTGATCCGGATATTCTTTTATTATCTTCTCAACAACATCATTCATTAACTGTGTGTTTGTTACCAAATCATCACGCAAGCTTTTTGTTCTTGTTATCTGGATCGGGGGTTCAAAAATTATTCCCAGTTTATTGTCTTTATCTCTGATACAAAAAGCTGGAATCACCGGACTTTTACACCTTAAAGCGACAACTGCCGCAGCTGGAGTTGCTGTTACTTTTTTACCGAAAAAATTAACTTCAACTCCCTCGGAAGCTGTAGTGCTCTGGTCTATAAGAATTGCCAGAATATTACCACTGCGCACGGTCCGGTTCATTTCAGGCAAAGCCCCTTCCTTATCTATTATCAAATTTCCAAACCGGGTTCTCATTTTTAATGCCAATTTATTGATAATCGCAGAATCTATCTTTCTTGCAACAGAAGTCACAGAATGGCCAAAATAACAGGGAATATACAAAGAGGCTGACTCCCAGTTACCTATGTGAGCAGAAACCACTACAACTCCATTTCCACCATTAATCGCATTACGCAAATGCTCCTCACCTTTTATTATATGTATATTTGCAAGAACATTTCTCTTATTAAAAAAAGACATTTGTATGATTTCAATAATAGTAATCCCAAAATTTTGAAAAACTCTTTTAGAAACTTTTCTTATTTTTTCATTATCCCATTCAGGATATATAAACTTTAAATTACTCTTTGTTGTCCGCCTGTGAGACGTATCCGTATAATACAGAACAGCCCCAATAATTATACCAAAAACACATACTATGCTTTTTAATATTTTTCCTGTAAAAAGCATTTTTTTATCTTTTATCATATCTTCTTTCATTAAATATTTTAAATAATACGGTATAGCTTAAATATCAGGTTTATAAAATCAAATTTATAGGGATATTTCCAAAAGTTATAAATTATGATACACATCACTGATGTATATATTATAGTATTGATATACAATCACGCACTTATTAATAATTTAAACAGAAAAACAGGCTGTTATCAACAATTATAGCTTAAATAAAAACTATCCCGTAATTTATCAAGGATTTTTTTTAAGGACAACCAATTATAACGCATGAAATTAGCTTTTTGTTTATTTAATTATTTTCCTTTCGGAGGTCTTGAACAAGACTTTCTTAAAATCAGCACAGAATGCCTTGTTAGAGGGCATAGTATTGATATTTATACAATGAATTGGGAGGGAGAAAAACCGGACGGAACAACGGTTATTTCTGTACCGTACCGGGGGAAAAGCAACCACAGCCAGGTTGCCTCATATGCAGCTAATCTATTAAAACTAATTAAGCAAAAACATTATAATCTTGTAATAGGATTTAACAGGATCCCCGGACTTGATATTTATTATGCTGCAGATGTTTGTTTTGCCGCACGAATAAAAACACAACGCTCATTTTTATCCCGATACACACCCCGCTACCGCTTGTTTTCTGAATTTGAAAAGGCTGTTTTTTCCAGGGGCGCAAAAACCGAAATTATCATTCTTTCCGAAAAGGAAAAGCTGATTTATCAATCCATATATAATACCGGGGAAAGTAGAATCCATATTGCACCTCCGGGTGTTGATAAAGATTATATTCGCTCATCTTTTGGCATTGAAACCCGGAATAATATCCGCAATAAACTCGGACTTAATAAAAAAGATATATTTGTTTTAATGATAGGATCACATTTTCATACCAAGGGAGTAGACCGGTCAATAAGAGCATTGGCCTCCCTGCCATCTTTAATGCGGGAATCAACTTATCTTTTTATTATAGGCAAGGGTAAAGAAAAGCCATACACCAAACTGGCGAAAAAACTGGGTGTGGAAAATAATGTTCGTTTTTTAGGCTCAAGAAGTGATATCCCTTTATTTCTGGCAGGAGCCGATTTTGTTCTACAGCCTTCGCGCATTGAAAATACCGGCAATGTAATAGTTGAAGCCATTACCGCAGGAGTTTCGGTCATGGCAACGGATACTTGCGGTTACGCCGTACATATTGAACGTGCAGATGCAGGCATGATACTGCCTTCATCAAAATTTAATCAAAAGACAATGAACAATATGCTAAAAGAAATGCTTACATCAGATAAAAAAGAAGCCTGGAAACTCAATGCTTTGGCATATGCCGATAAAACCGATCTTTATAATCGAGTCCAGATTGTAGCTGACCTTATTGAAGATATTGCAAAGAAAAATAGTGGCAAACAGTAAATGAATATTAGCAATTACAATACCCCGATATCAATTATAGAAAAACCGGAAAATGATGGCGAAAGGCTGATAATCAACCGAAACTATCAGGATGTTTTATCTGATATTGGTTTTACAAGTTTTGATGTAGCCTGGTCTGATATGAACAGTGAATTGATTGAACAAAAAAAAGACAGAAGTATTCTCCGTCTACAATTTCCTCTTACAAAAGAATATAAAATAAATAACTATGACAAGCTGACTAAAAACATTTATTTTTATATTAAAAAATTCCGGCAGAAATTAACTTTAGGGCAAAGAGTAAAAAGTATATTCATGAAAGCAAATTTTTTTCCTGAAGGATTAAAAGAATTTAATAACTACTGTCTTTTTCGTAAAAGCGGTTTAGCTACAGCTGCCCCAGTAGCAGCCGGAAGCATGTTTTCTTCTTCTAAGGTTGATTCTTTTTTTATTACGCAGGACTTTACCCCTTTTATCGAACTTGAAAATATTATCCTAAATCAGTCTGAAACACTTCATGGTAAAGAAAATCATATCAAAAAAAGAAATATTCTTCGTGAAATAGCCTTATATGCGAAAAGAATGCACGATTGCGGCATCAACCATAAAGACTTTAACGCAACACATATTCTTCTTCAAAACCAGGATACACCAAAGCCTTTGATTGCTCTTTTTGATCTGCAAAGAATAGATTTAAATCCGTTTAATCGCATGCGCTGGCCGATAAAAGCTTTTGCCGAATTAAACTATACACTGCCGTCATCTATTTTTACTGAAGAAGACAGGCTCTTTCTTTACTTAACTTATAGAAACAAAAAACAGCTTTCTGCAACCGACAGATTGCAATATTTATGTATAAAAAGAAAAACCGAAAAGATTGCAAGGCATAGCAAAAAGAAAAACCTTGCGCCTAAGACTGCTCTTTTTGAAAGATAAAAGAATCAAAAAATTTCCCTTTCTTTTTTTCTAGCGACAAATTAAGCCTTTTAGCATATTCGCCCGGATCAGCAGCTTCAGGATGTGAAGAATCAAATTCCTTTATCATTTTCATTCCATTTTGGTTAGGTTCCAAAAAACAAATAACCGCATTCGGTTTAGATATACGGATAGATTCTTGTAATACTTGTATTCTATCTTTTTCATGGATATGGTGTAATACACCAAAAAAGAAAATTGCATCAAAAGTACTATCATCAAATAACATATCCTGAGCATCAAAAGCTTTAAATGTTATGAAATGATCAACACCGATTTTCTTGGCATCACTAAGCCAGTCTTGCTTTGAATAGATTGAATCATCGGATTCGGGTTCTCCCGTCAATACGTTATAACCATTTAATGCAAGTAATATTGCAAAATAACCCTTCCCGGTTCCGACATCCAATATTTTTGCATTTTGGGGTAAATTTAAATATAAAATTACTTCGTTTGCATCTTCAGCTATAAAGCCAAATTGTTTTCCTATAATTTCTTTTGCTTGATTAACATCCATTTTATCTACTTCCCTTTTTAGATTTATGAACAACCTTGAACTTTGGCTTGGATATAATTTGCACCTTGCCTTCACCTGCAAAGAAATACTGCCGGATTCTTTGAAAAATGTTTATTACTGATAGAAAGAGAGTAACGCAAGTTTTAGTGAGCTTGTCAGTGCGCCTGGTAAATGTCAGGAGAACCATAACGAATTCGACTGCTTGTTATATCTTATGAGCCAGTTTCAAAACGCCCCATTTGGGCCGATCTCTGCGTTGGGCTCAAATTTCGCACGAAGTGAAGCATTAGCGCTATCCTCGAAATACTCAATGTATTCCTGCGGTTGAAGTTTTCGCCCGCCTTGAGCTTGACCAAACTGAAACGTTTTGAAACTGGCTCTTATAATAAGCCTTTAAAATCGAGAATCATTTTCACAAGGGATACCATCGTTATCGCCATCCATTTTTGTATCAGGACAGTTCCGAATAAAGAACTCAGCCTCCGCACGAGAAGTCATTTCACTGCAATATTGCCTACCATCACATTTAAACGATTCATTGTGTGAATAGTGTTGTTCGCTTTCTGTTTCAGTGGGTTCATACTCTGCCGCCATATCGGCATATTTTGGTTCAATATATTTACCATAAATGGACCAGCCTATTGCGATGGCGATAGCAAGAAATAGTAATTTTTTCATAGTCTTTACTAACCCAGCTGCCTGTTTATCCTAAACATAACAACGTTTATATTTTTCAATAAACTGAAATAATTTTGCATACCGTCCTTTTCCCCAATCTTCAAGCATCTGATCTACATTCATACTTTTAAAGATACAGAAAATTTTACAATTTAGGCATTGCTTCTGTTTAATCTCATCTAGTATAATTCTTTTTTTTAAATCATCCACAATAAATTCTCCGCATCCCTTAACTAAATTATAAAACAGAGTTTTCATTTTTGATTAGATTCTATAATTATCATGATTTTCGATAGAAATCTATACCCAAAATCCGTTATTGATTTTTATAAAGGTGTAATTTTGGTATTATTTAATAAAAAACCAGTCCAAAATACTTAAGCCTACATTATATTATCTTACCGTTAACCTTGACAAGGCCTTTCCGTAAACCGTTTACACCACTTCTACCCAGCCAGTCCCCTGTGGCATCCGACGAAGACATACGATACAACTCCAATATGTGTAATAGATATATGATTGACAGAAAGAAGCCGCTTTTCTATTATTGCAAATAAATAAGGTTAGATATAATATAAGCATGATATTGGAATCATCCGAAGGAAGGTCTTATATATAGATCTTCAATTCTGTCCTGAGCTTTAAGGAGGAATTATGAAAGCAAATAATTTGAATAATGATAATATACCGGGATTAACCCGTCGAAAATTTATATGGATGTCTTCTCTGACATTAGCTGGAATATTAACGGGTTGTGCGATAAACCCTGTTACGGGGCAAAATCAGTTTATGCTTGTTTCAGAAGATTCTGAAATTCAAATAGACCAGAAAAATTCTCCCCAGCAGTTTTCCACAGACTACGGAACAATTCAGGACAATGCTTTAAATAACTATATAAACCAAACAGGCAAAAAAATTGCTTCCGTAACTCACAGGCCCAATATGCCATATACTTTTCGCTGTGTTAATGCTTCATATGTTAATGCCTATGCTTTTCCAGGTGGAAGTATTGCCGTAACAAGAGGTATTCTTGTAAATCTTGATAATGAAGCTCAGCTTGCTGCATTGCTCGGACACGAACTTGGTCATGTAAATGCAAGACACACCGCAGAACAGATGTCAAAAGGAATGCTGACTTCTGTTGTTGCCGGAGGCATTGCGGCTTATGCCGGATCGAAAAATGAATCATACGGCAAGATTGCACAAAACCTTGGAATGTTAGGATCGGGAATGCTTCTTGCCTCTTACAGCAGAGATAATGAGCGTGAAGCTGATGCACTTGGAATGGAGTATATGGTAAAGGCCGGTTACAGTCCGGATGGCTTTATTGGTCTCATGGATATGCTGAAAAGCACGTCCAAACATACTCCCGATGCGACAGAACTGATGTTTTCTACTCATCCTATGAGTGAGGAAAGATATGATACTGCGCTTCAAAAAGTCAGCACCACTTACAAAGATTACCGGAATCAGCAGTTTTACAGAGAACGTTACATGGATAATACTGCTAAACTCAGAGCTATTAAACCTGCGATAGAAGAGATGCAACAAGGCGATTTGGAAATGGGGAAACAAAATTATCAGACAGCAGAAAATCATTTTAAAAAAGCACTATCGCTTGCTCCCGGTGATTATACCGCTCTGGTTATGATATCAAAATGCCTTTTGGTGCAGGATAAGTTTAACGAAGCATCAAAATATTCGGAAACTGCTAAAAACGTATACCCTCAGGAAGCCCAGGCCGTTTATATCTCCGGATTTGCAAAGATGAAGAAAAAAGACTTTGAATCTGCTTATCAGGAATTTTCTAATTATGAAAGTACTCTACCAGGAAATTCCAATACAATATTTTACAAAGGTTTTTGTTTAGAGAGTATGAATAAGCAAAAAGAATCGGCATCCGAATATAACAGATATCTTCAGATGGAAAAAAGCGGCGACAATGCTACTTATTCTTACAAGCGACTTGTTGAATGGGGATATATAAAACCGTCCAACTGATATTTTGCCACTTAATAATATAATCCGTTAAACAAACTAAAGACATTAACTTATGCACCCAATCAATATACCGGAAGAACTACTGCCGGATTTAAACAGCAGGCTGGATTCCTTTCACAGCACATTTTATCAAACAGGGATTGATATCAAGAATGATCCGGAAACATATTTTGAACTCAAGCTGATTTTTGCTTTAAGTGATTTTGTAGCAAAAGCCTGTACAAGAACCCCATATATACTAGTGGACCTTTTAGGTACCGGGGATCTTAATAGATCCTATAATGGGGAAGAATATGCAAAAAATTTACTAAACCTTTTATCGGATACAAAAAGTGACCCCGATATAGGAAGTATTTTAAAAATATATCGTTGTCGTGAAATGCTGCGGATTGCCTGGCGTGATCTATCGGGGGCAGCCGACTTTTCTGAAACAGTTAATGACCTATCGATTTTTGCAGATTCATGTATTGATGCCGCACTATCCCGTCTTTATGAAGGCATGAAGTCAGAATTCGGAACACCCTTAAATTTGAAAGGCCAGCCACAAAGACTTGTTGTTATCGCTATGGGCAAACTCGGAGGCTATGAACTTAATTTTTCATCAGATGTTGATCTTGTATTTGCTTATCCGGAAAGAGGAGAAACAAAAGGCGGGGAAAAAATAATAAGCAATGAAGAATTCTTTGTCCGGCTTTGTCGCCGTCTTATAACTATTATCGGAGCAACTGGCTCTGAAGGTATGGTTTTCCGGGTAGATTTACGTCTTCGCCCTTATGGAGAAAATGGGCCGATTGTTATGGACTTTGACAGCATGGAAGATTATTATCAGGAACAGGGCCGTGACTGGGAGCGATATGCGCTGATAAAAGCAAGGATAGTTGCAGGCGACAAAACTGCCGGAAAAATACTTTTAGAAAGGCTCAAACCCTTTGTTTACAGGAGATACCTTGATTTTGGAGCTATTGATTCCTTAAGAGATATGAAGAAAAAGATAGATCTCCAGGTCAGGCAAAAAGAAATGAAAGATAATATCAAGCTGGGACCGGGGGGGATAAGAGAAATAGAATTTTTTGCCCAGATCTTTCAGCTTATACGCGGAGGAGTGATTCCTGTTCTTCAGGAACGGAAAGTAATAAAAGTATTAAAAATTCTTTCCGAAAAAAATTATATTCCTGAAGATACCTTAAATGAACTTGAACATGCTTATTATTTTCTGCGTATTGCAGAAAATCATTTACAGGAATTTTCCGATAACCAGACTCATGACTTGCCGCAAGATTCTGTATCGGAAATTCGCATGGCCGTTTCTATGGGTTTTTCAGACAAAAAGGCATTTCATGCAGAGCTTGACCGGCACAGGAAAAATGTGCACCGCCATTTTGGCAGTCTTCTTGATACAGGAGAAAACGGTGCAGTTAATAATGAAGATAATATTGAAAATCAATTATTTGATGTCTGGCAATTTCCTGACAGGAAAGAAAATAATATAAGCATTCTCACATCAGCCGGTTACAAAAGACCTGATGAAGTAATTAATCTGCTTATGCATTTTCAAAATGATAATTCCACTCGGACACTTAGCGGCAGCGGGAGGCAAAAGCTTGACAAATTACTGCCTTTAATCCTTAAAGAAACAGGCATGTCCGATGAACCTTTTGTTGCGTTAAATCGTATTGTAGATCTTCTTAAAGCAATTGAAAAACGCACATGCTATTTGTCTCTTTTATTAGAAAGCCCGATTGCAATGAAACATCTTGTAAAACTGGCTAAATCAAGCTCATGGATTGTATCATTTCTGGCCCGGCATCCGGTACTTTTAGATGAACTTCTTGATCCAAGAACTCTTTATGTGCTTCCTCAAAAAGAAGAACTCAAATTAGAAATCAAAAAACGGCTCGAAATGGTTTCTTCTGAAGATCTTGAGTATCAAATTGAACAGCTTTGTATATTTAAACAGGTAAATACTCTTCGTGTTGCTGCTGCAGATGTAACCGGCGGTCTTCCTCTAATGAAAGTTAGCGATCATCTTTCATATATTGCCGAAGTAATAATAGATAGGGTGCTTAAACTTTCATGGAACCATCTTGCTCAAAAACATGGAGCACCGGATTGTATCCTAAACCGGAATAAACCCGAAAAGGGTTTTACGGTTATAGCATACGGAAAACTTGGCGGTCTTGAACTGGCTTACAGTTCCGACCTTGATCTTGTGTTTCTTCATTCAGGTATTGATGGCCTGACATCAGGCGGCCCAAAGCCTATTGAAAATTCGCAGTTTTTTGCAAGGCTCGGACAAAGAATGGTACACATATTGACATCCTATACACGTGCAGGAATGCTTTATGAAGCCGACATGAGGCTCAGACCAAGCGGAGGGGCAGGACTTCTTGTCAGCAATATTGAAGGATTCAGAGAATACATGCTTAACGAGTCCTGGACATGGGAGCATCAGGCAATTGTGAGAGCTAGACATGTAGGCGGAGATAACAGCCTTGCAGAAAGATTTCAACAAATCCGTCAGGAAGTACTATCACGCCCAAGAGATAAAGAAAAACTTAGAAAAGAAGTAACTGAAATGCGTGAGCGAATGAGAAAGGAACATTTAAAAGTTGAAGAGGGTATGTTTGATTTGAAGCAGGATACGGGGGGTATAGTAGATATTGAGTTTCTGGTTCAATATCTCGTTTTGTTAAAATCGAGTGAATTTATCGAGCTTACAAAATGGACCGACAATGTTAGAATCCTTCAAACGCTCGCAGAGACGAAAATAATCGATGAAAACACTGCTCACTTTTTAAAAGAAGCCTATCTAACATACAGATTGACATCTCACAGGCTTGGCCTCCAGGAAAAGGCTGCAAAAGTAGAAGAAAGCCTTTTTACTGATATAAGGGAGCAAGTTAAAACAATCTGGGATTCTTTAATAAATAAATAATATTTTAGAGCCAGTTTCAAAACGCCCCATTTGGGCCGGCGTTCAAGCATTTCGCCATAAGAATAAGGAACAGGCGAATTATGCTTGCTGATTATATAAGTATATTTTGCCATCAAAGAACGCGGCATTTATCAAAAGGCGCTATATTCTGAGGATAGTATAGATTAACTAATTCTTATGACCACAACTGTTTATTTACAAGCTCAATATCATCTGTCTTCAAATGGAAGGGATAATTTCTTATCTTCGGAGGAGGAAAATTACCATAGGGCCTGTTACATGCGACCATTCCGTCTTTTCCTTTACAACCACTGGTCATAAAGGGTAGCCCGGAATTAATAATTTGATTCAATTCAAATTCCGGTAATCCAAAATCTTTTATCTGTCCCAAGTTATCGAAATCGAAATTATTGATGCCGGTAATATTTTCATCAATCAGATACCTGGCCAGTTGAATTCTTCGATATTGTCCGACAGGAGGTGGTTGTTGCTGTTCCATTTGTGAGCCAGGCTCAGGATAAAACGAGAAGAGATGAGTGCCTCCACCCATATCGGATGACCTTTGGATAGTTTCGACCATTTCTTTTTCTGTCTCACCCAATCCAACAATGAGATGAACTCCGGAGTTTTCGCCGCCATATATTTTAATTACTTTCTGATAAGTATCCCAGTACTGTTCCCATCGATGAGGGCCTCTTACTCCTTTGCCCCTGTATTTATCGAACAACTCCGGTGTAGCTGCATCTATGGCTACGCCTATCTTATCAGCACCGCTTTCCTTATATTTAAGCAAATCAGCTTCCGTGGTAATTGTAGGACATATAAGAACCGAGATGGGAGTATCCAGTTTGGCCCTTATTTTTTCTATAATGTAAACTGCATCTTGAGGTGACTTCTTTCTGGTGATCATGGAGATGCAGATTCTTTTGAACAAATTTTTACTTGCGTTCATCTTTTCTATGATATCTTCCAGAGCGTAGATGGGCCAGTCTACCCTGATGAAACTATTTTCTTTAGAATTAATTAACCTGTCTCTTGAAAGACCGCAATATGCACAATTAGCAGTACATCCATTGGAATAAATTTGCAGCAAATTGATACAATATAACCTGGCATTTCTATAGAAACGCCCATTTTTAAAACCAAGAGTTAATGCAGCAGCCATACTCATCTTCAAGTATTCAGGGCTTTGTTGTTCCATATTTCTTCCTTCGATATTCATTCCCCCTTAACAAAGGGGGATTAAGGGGGTTGTTTCCTTGTTCAATATTGGATATTCAAATTACTTTCATATGCCATCTTGTCCGGGAAGGTTATCCGAAAATCTTTTTATCTACCTTGATTATATTCTGCCTCAACCCCAATTCATCATATCCATATCCCATGGCAATTCCTAATGCCTGAGTTATGGGTAAGGAAGGCAGAGTCTTTGTATTTTTATCTTTTACTTTTAATCCCATCTGATTTACATCATAGGTCATCTGGCAATTTCCGCAGGCTGTTAAAATCATACTTATATCTTTGGCAAAACAGGTTTGCAGATTTTGTTTCAAGATATTAATGCATGCATCCTGGTTTGTAGCGATCAAAGTTTCCCCGCAGCAGGCATTCAAATCAAAGATTTCAGATATAAAGCCAGAGGCAAAATCTTTAACGGCATCTTTTGTAAAATTCATTATTTCGGCTGGCCGGTAGATCTGACAAGGATGCTGCATGGCAACCTTAAAATCCAGGATTATTTTAATATGATTTTTTACTTTCCCAATTCCAATTTCTTCAGCCAGAAGTTTTAAAATATGTATGACCCTTGTCTTGTTATTGAATTCAAGCCCTATTTTTCTTAGAATCTGCTTCACATGGTGAGCTTTGTCCATATCACTTTCCATTAGCTGCTTTGCTCTGGATAAGGTATTGGTGCAGCTTCCGCAAAGAGTCAATATATCCAAATTTTTACTTTCCGCTATGGCAAGGTTTCTTGCGGCTACCGCAAGCCATAAATCCTCATTTCTTGATTCAAGCATTTGTGAACCGCAGCAACCAAAATCAAGATCAACCAGTTCTATGCCTAATTTTGTCAATACTCTTCTGGCGGAAATTTCATAATATGAAAGCCTGTAAGGTATAATACAACCTCTGAAAAAAGCGTATTTCATTGAAAGTCCTTGGGCATACATATCTCAAACAATTGCAAATAATCATTGTTTTCTTTTTCTTTCATGGAAAAAGCATTACCGGAAATTATTATCCCGGCTATCAATCTTTTATAAGCTTTCGGGTAATTTTCGGATCTTCTCCGAAGACTAATCATAAGGTCTCTGGGCCTAAAGTCTGTTGGGCAGGCATCATCGCAGGCAAAGCACATGGTACAATGCCATATCTCTTTAGTATCAATAAGATCTTCTTCTTTTCCGGCAAGATGCTTTCTGATTATATTGCCGATTCCAAAACCGAAAGGAGTGAGGGGACACACTTTTTCGCAATCCATACAACCAGTACACTCAGACACAAGCCCCTCCTGTAATACTACAACAAGTCTTATGAAATTCGATTTCTAAGCCGTATTCCTTTGCTCTTTTTATCGCTGCATCAGACCAGATAGCGATCCGGTTTGCTCCTGAATCTATAGCCAGAACTTCCAATTCTTCGCTTACCTTTCCTCGCGGGCGGGCGCAACCTAGTGAAATCAGGGTATTTGGCATCTTTATTCTTGCCATAGCTATGAGCCTTCCCACCTCAGATGGATCAGGCGGTAATACATTTTGTATCGGGGTTCCAGCCAAAGGCATTAATACTACAATAACCAAAATCGGGGGTTCAAATTCGGCTATCATCTTTAATGCATCCCATTCCCCTTTAATCTCTCCATAGTTTAAACCTGCAACAATATGAGGGGCGATAGGAATCCCTACCTGTTTTAAAGCCTTTAATGAATTTTTTATTGATTCAATACCTGCATTTGTGTGGCAAACGTTCTTAAAGGTTTCATCGTCTCCGATTACATCAATTAATGCTTGATCTACTCCTGCATCCTTGAATCTTTTGGCCGTTTCAAGATCTATCAGACCGGAATGGATAGATATGTTTAAGTCAGTAAGTCTTTTAACTTCAGAAATGGCATCAATAAAAGGCTCCCACGGTATTCTCCCATTTTTGAGACAACCGCCGCTGATCAGACAACCTGAATTGCCAGACTCATTTATCTTTATGCATCTTTCAACCAATTTCTCCGGGGTGGTAGCAGGAATCATGGATTTTAAAAGTTTACCGCCACAATGGTCGCAGTTTAATTCGCAGCTTTCTCCGGTAATTGAAATAGCAGGATATTTCCCTTTTTCTTTATTTAAGGTTATCATCCCCGGAAGATAGAAATCTATTTTTTTTCCCCATTTTTCCCAGGAAAGTTCTCTGGCTTCTGACAGCAGCCCGGATACATCTTTATTTTCTCCAATACCCATCAAAGCCCACCCATGTCTTTCGCAAGATTTGATCTAATTGATCGTCCTTCCAGTGATTATCCAATAACTTTCTTTTTTGATGAGCATTATCAAGTGATCTTTGAAACAGACCCTTCCATCTTTTTTCATATTCACCAAGAAGCGTCAGATCCTTTTCTTGAATAGCTTTGGCAACAACTTCTCCTGCGATCTTTCCGCAGGAAATGGCCTGGGAAATGCCTGCACCGGTTATTGGATCTGTCTGTCCGGCGGCATCTCCAATTATCAATATGTTTTCATGTGGGCTGGTATCAAGATACCCGCCCACCGGAATCAACCCGGCAGTATAAGCAACTGCGCTCTTGTCTTTGATCTTTTCTTCCTTTTGTAATCTATCCAATAAATGTTTTAAACATGTTGATAGTTTTATGCGGCCTATCTTATTGTTTATTCCTACACCAACATTTGCCGTTCTGCCTTTGGGAAACAACCAGCCATATCCACCCATATATTCCATGCAGAAATAGATGCATGTTGCTTCTATCGGTTTATTGAGAAGTACTTCACATTGTGCGGCAGATACAAATTCTTTATTTTTTCTGTTTATCCATCCGCCTACTGTGGAGTTTGGCCCATCAGCCCCGATAATCACTTTTGCCTCAATACATATTTCTTTGTTTCCCGTTCTGGCAATTAACCCTGTCTTATTACGGGAAAGAGCAATAGTTTTGATCATCAGATCAGCACCATTACTGATTGCATCCAGGGCCAGTCCTTTATCAAATAGCGACCTGTCAATTATATACCCCGGCGCCTTTGTTTCTACTACATCACCTCCCGGCATGTATGTTATCATCATACCGACTTCCTGAGTGATACAGCGGCTATTAAAATTAACCTGTTGCATCAATAGCTTGGGAATGTGTTCAGCGCATTGAACCGGCGATCCTATACAAGCCTTCTTCTCGATAATTAAGGTGCGAATTCCCTTCTCGGATGCAACCCTGGCTGCAGTTGTACCAGCAGGTCCTGCCCCTATTATCACTAAATCATAGTTTAATATCTGACTCAACTTCTCATTCCTCATTCCAATCATCTTCCACACTTTTACTACAAGCATAATTGGAGGCATATAAAATGCCACCCTACGGCAGGACTGTATTCCCCCTTATAAAAGGGGGACAAAGGGGGTTATTACACTCCGCCGCAATCCCCTAATTTATGAAGTTTATCTATAAAAACGAATATCCAATATCGAACAAATAATTTCGAATTATGAAATAGTTGGCGTGGTATAAATCCCCGCCCTACATCATCTGCCGTAGGGCGGCATTTTATATCGCCACGAATGCTTCCTGTTTTTGTCTTTGGGAATAATCCTCTATATCAAAATTATTCTTTTTCTTCGACATTCATTATTCCTTGTTCTATATTCGATATTCAAATGAGCCACTTTCAAAACGTTTCAGTTTGGTCAAACTCAAGGCGGTCGAAAATTTCAACCACAGGAATACATTTAGTATTTCGAGGATTGGAATTTGAGTCCAACGCAGAGATCGGCCAAAATGGGGCGTTTTGAAAGTGGCTCAAATTACTTTCATATAGGTCTTAAGCTTTGTCTTAAGGTCGATAGCTATTTAATATCTTACTGATCAATCCTGCATCCAGTTCGGTCTGACCTTTAAAAACACTGACATAGGCATCATTTTCTTTCCCCAGCTCATAACAGGTAGTATTTTCAATATCGATCAATATGCCGGAAAGCCCGGCCATCTCAAAATCCTTCCGGTGTTTGACATAAAATTGTCTGCAACAACTTCCGATATAAGACTTTATCCCTTTAGATTCCATATCGGCAAATGTTTCCATCAAGTCCTCAAAACTGGTAATAGTAACAGGATTTAACCCCTTTTCATTTGCCAAACGATAAGCATCTCCAACACTGCATTCCCCGCAGTCCACACACTCCCTTTTGTGTCTATGTTCACAATCAACAAGCTTGGCGCAATAAGGAAGCAATAAGTAAGATGGTTTCTTTTTGATTATCTGATCAAAAGTACCATTTACGGTAAAGATCCTGTTAGCTTCAGGCGAAGAGATTCCATGTTTTAAGCATTCAACTTTTTTTACCGCCTCATATATTGCATCGACGAAATCCGAGGGAGAAATATCCGGGAATAATCCCTTTCCCTTTTCAAAAAAATCAAAAACGACTTCCTGTATTCTTGCTCTTTCCGCCCGTGTAAATTTTAAGGTCGCTTCCAGATCAAATAAGGCGCTTTTCGGATGGGCAAAGAAATCACCCGTAATTAAAACACTCTGAATGATATTGGTCTCAACATTAATCGTTAAAGAGACCTGAATTGATCCGCCTTTTGTCCTGTAACTTGAGGTTAAGATCGGAAGTTTTTCAACAGATCCTTTTCTTTGGTAAATCCACTCATTCGATTTAAATCTATCTATCTTATTTTTAAACAGCCCTTGTTCATATTCTGTAAGGCCCTCTTCTGCAAATTTGATTTTTAATGTTTCTTCAAAACCTTCTTTTATCGCATCCTTTACTTCGCTCAATTTTGGCAGGTATCCCAGTTCCCACTTAAGACTTGTAGTGCGTTCCCTGGCGGATTCTATCCCTTTATCCATTAACTTTTCTGTAGGGATTCTAAGGGATTTTAACATGGTATCCACGTCAAAATCCATAAGTAAGGTTCCCTGAAACAAAAATGCGTTTTTTTCTTCAGTTCCTCCTGTCCCGGAAATCTTTTTACCTGCTACTTCTATATCGTTTTTAGGACGATATTTAGCATCAATACCAAACCTCTTTAACCCAAGGATAACAGCCTGACATATCTTCTTAAATAATATCTCAGGATTTGCAGCTCCTAATTCCTTTTTGGAAGCATATATTCCCCACCCAAGCTGGGAACGATCAAAAAATATAGCTCCGCCCCCGGTCATTCGTCTGTTAATATCAATGCTTTGTTCTCTGCAATAACTTGTTCTGATTTCCTGCTCTACACTTTGATAGTAGCCAACAAGGACTGCTGGTGGGCTAAATTGTAAAAAACGAAGAGTATTTGGAACAAGTTCTTTACTTCTCGCTTCTAATATTAAGTCATCTAAGGCCATGTTTTCAGCTGCACTCAAGACTCCCGTATCCAATAAGCGCCAATTTTTCATTATCAAGCCCCTATTTCAAAGGTCAGAGGAATACTTCGAATATTTTCGCATACGGTATCAAGCTGTTTTTTTGCCCCGGACATCAAAAGAAGGATGCCTTTATGCACGCTTAAAGCAAAAAAAAGACCTTGTGAGTTTTCATTAAAAACCTTATATATTTCCGGAACGCGGCTGTTCATTGTAAGAAACTTTATGGTATCATGATCATCAGGAATCAGATCCTCCAGAAATCTTTTTTCCCAGATTTTCATATTTGATTTAAGACTTTTTTCCCCTGGATTAAGATAAGTTGTAACAATTCCTTCGCCTTCCAAACCCATAAGTTTAGCGCCAAAATCATTAATAAAAAAAATATTGGATGCATTGTCAGGGATTTGGTTTTGATGGAATTGATCAAGATTTCCATTATGAAAAAGCACTTCTACTTCTTTATTTTTCCTGACAGGCAATACTATATTTTCTATCCCATCAAATTTATCAGACAGTTCTTTTGAAAATGATGGGCCTTCAATAATCCTGTGCAATGGATAACCGGCATTATAAAGTGTTTTATATTTACTGCCATAAGTAAATTTTATTGCCGAAAAGGTTGAGGACAACTCAAATAATGAAGAACCAAGAGTTTTGTTATGCAAAGAATTGTAACCTATCCCACCTTCTTTAATAAAGCTGCTGATTGTTTTTTTTTCGCTCAACGGCTCAACAGGAAGACAATATTCTCCCAGTTCGGCATTTACCTCGCTAATAGTAGCGTCGCCGTTTAACTCAACAATTTCAGTATCTATCCATGTAAGTATTTTATTCATTTTTCACCGGATTAATTTTGGCAGCATCAATGTGATATCCTGAACTTCTATTTCACTTCCTATTCTTCTTGCCCCTTCTCTTAAATTAACCATACAGGTGGGGCAGGCGGTGGCAATGATTTGCGCACCCTGTTCTTCTGCTTCTTTTACTCTGTCTTCGGCTATTTTTGCCGCCAGATCAGGATCACTTGCAGCAAATGGACCTCCGCAGCACATTGCCTCATCTCTGTTATAGTCAAACTCAAGCAAATCAACTCCTGGAATTGCTTTTAACAAAGCCCTGGGTTCTTCATAAGTTTTGCAATGTCTTCCGATATCGCACCCGTCAAAGTAAATAATTTTGTTTGGAAATTCTTTTTTGAATACAAGTTTGCCCTGTTCAACCAACTGATGGAGAAGTTGAGTTATATGCAACACTTTATATTTTTGAGGATATTTGTTTTTTAAAGTTTTATAACATCCGGCACATGAAGCAAAAACAGTTTTAACTTCAAGCTTATCAAATACTTGGATATTTTGCTGCATAAATTCATTTGCCTTCTCTTCTTCACCCATTCGAAATAAAGGATCGCCGCAGCAGCTTTCCGAATTTCCCATCACATTAAAATCAAACCCTACACTTTCTAAAACCTTTATAATAGATTTGGCAATCCTATTGGAAGAATATGAAGATGAACAGCCAACGAAATACATATTATTACTTTTTTTGTGCTCACGATATTGGGGAGGAAGCCATGCCCCTCTTTCTTCTTTATCTTTAGAAAAAGGGTTTCCACATTTTACCAGATTATCTCTTAGCATTTTTTGGGATTCAGGAAGTTTCCCAGCTTCTACGAACTGTTTTCTTAATTGTGAGACAATTTCAAGATAATCAACTCCTGTGGGACAAATCTCATTGCAGTTTCCACATAAAGCACATGTATAAAATGATTCAATAAGATCCTTGTCATATTCCAGTCCGCCTTCAATATATTTTTTCAGAAGATACATCCTGCCCCTTACCGTTTGGCTTTCAAAACCCACATTCTTTGATACGGGACAGCCAAAACGACAGAAGCCGCAACTGGCGCAGGTATAAACATTTTTGGAAATTAAATCTTTTATATCTTCTTTCACTTTCTGCCCTTTAGAAGCTTTAAAGAATTATTTATAAAACTATCCGGAAGGCGATTTGCACTTTTTGCAAGAAAAGCAAAAAGAGGCGTCGCATGTTTCATCAATATAAAAACAAGAGACAAAAAGATATCAGGGATTCTGCTTTCAACTGTTTTGCCCGGATTAAGTATGTTTTTTGAATCTAAAGTCCTTTTTATCTCTTTCATTACATCAAGTGATTTGCCATGAATATCTGCCATCTGGTTTGAGTTGAAAAGCCCAATCCCATAAACTGCGCCATGATATTTTTTCCCTGTTTCAGCTATTTCACGGGTATAAGAAAGGGTCTTCATAAACTCATATTTTTCTCTTTCATCTGTCAGTACTACAGGAAAAACACTTATGGCGCCATTATCACTACAGACACCTTTGAAAGCGAATCTTTTTCCCTTTAAAACGGTTTTCCACTCATTAAGCGCCTGTCCCAGGAACCTTGCAGGAAGTCTGATCTCCTGAGTCAATAGTGTCGGCCCTAGGCTTTTAATGCTAAGAGCTGTTTTATATCTGTTTCCCCATTCTTCTTCTGCCATTTCATCGGATAATCTTGTGCCACGGCAAATAGTGTTTATTGCTTTTTCTTTTTCCTGCAACTTACCGTTTATATCATTTAAAGTAACTGCTAATATCATTTTACTTTCAGGTAACCGGCTTCCTTTTTCTCTTAACAATCCGATAAAGCCTTCATCCATGATGTTATAATAATAAGGACTTATTTCGTTTAACTTGATAACAGCCTCCAATCCTGCATCAAAACTGTCAAAGCTAAACAACATATGTTTCATATTATTTTTTTTAAATATTTTAATAGTTGCTTCACAAACTATTCCCAAAGTCCCTTCCGAACCAACAAAAATCCATGAATCCCAAGGATTGGTTTGTATAACCGTTCCATCAGGGAGTACTACTTTAAGAGATATTATATGGTCACCAAGTGGCCCGTGCTGGGAAACACCAATTCCGGAAGAACCACCTGTTGCAATATAACCGCCGATTGTAGCAACAGGGGCGCTTGTAGGACAAGCGCCCAGATGAAAGCCATACTTTTCAACGGCATTTGATAGACGTTTCCACTCTGTCCCGGTTTCAACCGTCACATAATCATCTTCAGTGTTTACTTCTATAATACGATTCATACCGCTTAGATCTAAAACTATGCCTCCGCCAATCGGCAGGACTCCACCAAGCCCCCATGAACCTCCACCCCTTGGTGTAACGGGAATGTTTTTTTGAAAAGCATATTTCATGATGTCTGCAATGTGTGATAAATTGGCGGGCCTTACAACAACATCAGGCTTAGCTACACCAAATCCCTTAAGCAAATCATCCGGCAGCGGGGCCAGATCATGACTATAGCAAATACGATCAAGATTGCTTTCGCTTATCTTTTCCTTACCGACAATTGCCGCTATATCTTCATATACAGACATCAGGTATTTTTTACGCCCCTTCCGTTTGAGCTTTAACTCTCTCTATTTCTCCATTTAACCAATCCGCCAAACCGGTCTCATGCGTCATCAGAGTCTTAAGTTCTTCTTCAAGATTGCTTGGCTTGATAACAATTACCCAGCCGGATTCATACGGGCTTTGGTTTATCAATGTCGGTTTTCCTTCCAGGATCTCATTGACTGAAATAATCTCACCGCTAATTGGCGCATATAGCTCACCGATCCACTTGGCGGATTGCATCTTGCCGAATGATTCACCCTGTTTTACTTCATCTCCCTCAAACGGAAGGTCGACATATACAATATCACCAGCCGATTTCTGCGCAAAATCTGTTACTCCAACTCTAACTTTTTTGAATTCAACCCTGGCCCAGATGTGTTCCTTATGATAGTGCAAATCATCGGGCATATCATATCCGTTAATTTCTGCCATTTTCTTTCCTTTCGAAATATAAATAAGGGATCAGTTTTCAGTGTTCAGGTGTCAGCAGTTTAGTTTCTGACACCTGACGCCTGACACCCGAAACCAAATTACAGTCCCATAGCCTCAGCTACCAATGCCGGAAGATTTATATATTCCAATTTAGCCTTCGCTGCTCTACCTGCCAGCGTAAGTTGTTCTACACACATAGGACAGGCCGATGTAAGGACTTCTGCGCCGGTTGCTACAGCCTCTTTAATTCTGTCATTGGTAATAGCCAATGCCAAATCAGGTTCCAATGCCCTAACAGCCCCTATGCCACTACCACAACAACCGGAAGCCTCTCTGTTTCTTTCCATTTCCTTAAGGGTGATGCCGGGAATGCTTTCGATCACTTTCCTGGGTGCATCAAATATTCTTGCATGCCTTCCCAAATGGCATGGGTCATGGTAGGTCACAGTTTTATTTATTTCTTTGGTAAATTTCAACTCCCCTTTTTTAACCAGATCCGCAAGATATTCACTTATGTGAATAACCTTGAAGGGAAGCTTGTCTTCTATAATCTCAGGATATATATCCTTGATGGTATCCAAACAACCTGAACATGCGGTTACCAATGTCTTAACACCTGCCGCATCCAAGGCTTCCATGTTATGCAATGCCATATCTCTTGCCACTTTGGTATTGCCGCCCCAATACTCCATTACTCCGCAGCACCACTCCTTATCAGCCAGATATGCAGGCGCGGCTCCTGTAGCCTTGAGAATTTTTATTGTAGCCTCTGCTTCTTTACGATCACGATAGACGCCATAGCACCCTGAAAAGAAGATAGTATCTCCTTTATCAGGAAGTTCAAACTTTTTAGCCAGTTTATTCTTTTCCTCCAGGCTTCCCCCGAAGGTATTCTTGTTTTTGGATACGGTAGCATGAAGTTCCTGCATTATTTTAGGTTCCAACCCCAGTGCAATCGCATCCTCTCTCATTTCCCGGACTATTTTTGCCGTATCAACTAAGGATTTGCCGTTTCTCATATCTACTGACCCGCATTGCTCCACGCAACTTTTACATCCAAGACAGGTATAAAGCACTTCAACAAGCTCGGGAGAATAATCAATGGCGCCCTCCAGAATTCCCGCGGCAACTGCAACTCTTCCCCTGCTGAAATAATGTTCAAATCCTCCGGTATGTTCCCTTACGGGGCAAACATAACGTACTTTTTCAGAGTATTTTGCCCGACAGATACCACACCTTGCACATCTGGCAACATTATATCGATATTTTTCTAGCATATCTTTTCCTCCTCTCTACAAACCCCAATGTCCGGGATTAATTATATTGTTGGGGTCCATTGCTTTCTTTAAGGTGCGCATGAATTCATAATAAGAAGGTGACCAGTTGGCGCCTGTAACTCCGGCGGGTATACGCTGGGCGGTTGTTGCAAACAGCCCGTCATTTATCGTGACATTAACAAACTCGTCAGCTATTTCCATAACTTTCTTTCTTGCTTCCGGAACATTAACCTGCCAGTAAACATTTGTCGAAAGATAGCACTCGCCGTGCCCCACAGGCAACATAACATCCATTCTGACACCGCCATATTCCTTTATGCCTTTTTCTTCGAATCTTTGATCAATCAGCTCAGCATACTTGTTAAAGAGTCTCGGAAGATCTTCTTTGGGAACATGCGTCTCGAGAAATACCCACATACCTATCGAAGCAAGCTTTCCCATTTCACGATACATTTCTCCGGTGCCGGCTGCACTGGCCTGCATATGAATCGCTTCCGAACCCATTTCACCCCCTGCCGCCTTGCAAACCTCATCTACTACCTTAATCTTGCCTGTTACCTCCTCTTCCTCATATCCTCTGGTATAGCATAATAAAACCCAACATGGGTCTTTCATAAACAGCGCCGTAGCATTGGGTGCAAGTCCGACAAGATTAGTATAAGGAAAGGGCTCTATCGCCATCAACCTGGACATGGCATTCCAGATATCGTCAAAACTCTTGAAAAGAAAGCCTCTTGGTTTGGCAACCGTTTCGAGGGGGTAAATTGAAAGCGTTACTTCGGTCTTGATGCCGAATGTTCCTCCATCACCGATGAATATACCGGTTGTATCGGGTCCGCCCCCATCACGCATGAAGGTGGTTTTACGATGCACATTAGTCCCCGGACCTCCCCCGGTTTGGATCACGCCTCCGGTGGGCGTAACTATTTTCATGCCCAGTATATGATTCGCATTGGGTCCCACAACTTGCGTTCGCGTCGACCATCCTCCACCCATAACGCCGCCTATCAAGCCACCGAGCGTATCCGCATAATAGGGCGCCCAGACAAGATTTGCATAATATCCCTTTTCGGTCAGCTTGGTTCCCAGCTCGCAAACACCGATGCCTGCCTCAGCTGTTACCGTCATGTTTTCTTCATTTATCTCAATTATTTTGTCCAGCCGTGTAGTATCAATTACTATACTTCTTCCGGGTATGCCTGCCGGAAAACCAAAAATAGAAGCGCCTCCACCCCGCGGGATTACCGGAGTATGAGTCAGATTTGCAAGTTTGATGATCTCCGATACTTCTTCGGTGCTGCCGGGCCTTACTATTATCCCCGGAACCTTTCCCGGAACAGGACTTGAGTCGCGGGAATATGCCCACAAAGCAAAGTCGCTGTCTGTTGTAAATTTGGAACCAACAATCATCGCCAATTCACCATACAATGGATGATGTTCTTTGACTCGCATTACATTCATTTTTTACTCCTTTCTATGCATAAATGGTTAAATCGTTTTATAATATTTAAATTGTAACATAAGACTCAACGGACTAAGACGGGTGCAGTCACCGATGCCTCTGCTGCTATCTCCGCATCCAATGTAGCCCATGGCAATTTCCATCTTGTCTTGGAAGTTGTCGTGACCATGCTATTCAGAGTGACTACAATGAGGATGCTAAGCCCTAGCGAAACAAACCACAGCACCCACTTGCCCCAGACGGGCATTCCGGCAAAATTCAGTGCGATTACGATCGGGACATCTATTATACCCCATCCTGTGGCAAACGCAAAGAACGGTAAAAGTGAAATGAGAGGCCGTTTCCAGCCCGTCAGAATCGGTACAAAAAAGTACATCAGAACACCACCAAAAAGCCATGAAGTTCCGTTTATCCACATATTATATATCGGAAAACCCAGAAATGTCAGCATTTGTGGCGGTTGGTATACATACGCCCCCATGGCGACACCTGGGACTTCGGCTACAAAGTCAAATAGGCAAAACAAAACCCATAAAATGATAAAGCCTTTGGTCTCCAGTCCTTTTTTTAAATAACTGTAGGCAATATAAGACAAGAGCGGAAATACAGCGGTATAACCAATGAGCATCCAAAAGGGCATGATTATTCCATATGCCTGGTATACAGGCATTATTGAGTTAACCGGCATTGTAACATGTACAAGTACTTCAAGGTTCCCCTCATTAAAAAAAGCTATAATCCCGGAACCCATCGTAAAGAGTAGTATCGGGTCTTTATGGCGTATGAGTCTATATACCCCATAAGCGATTATGCCCGCGAGTATTACAGACATCCAGACAATCTGATAAATCATTATGGAATCGGACGCTAATTGATCCACTTGCATTGGAAATATGTTCCCGTAATCAGCTATTTCTTCAGCCTGCAAGATTCCGCTACAAAAAAACAGAAAAGATAAGCCCAGTAACAATCCTAAAATGCTATAATTTCTTATCTCTTTCATGATATTTGATAGCCTCCTCACGACTCAAATAATAATCAATCTTTTTAATGGTAAAGCAAATCACGGCACAAGTGCGCAAGGCCCTCCAAGAAACACCCGTATAGCAACAGCAGGACCCGTGAAAAGAAGCAGATAAAGCCCATTCATGACCAAAATCCAGATGATAACACGCGCCAGTTCCCGCTGCCAACCGGCAGCAAAACGCTGTGCACCGAACCATGATTCGAATCGCACATGCCCGTTTGCAGCTCGCAATCTCAACACCCATAGGGTAATTACGGCATAAAAAACGAAAGGCACTACCGGATAAACAAGCGGAAAGTTGCCCTTAGCCATAACAAACACCGGGCCGATCAGAGGTTTTATATAGGAGTGAATGCCGTTTTTTACGCAAAGTCCCTCCACTAACAAGTCAAAGAGATAGAATATCGGAATACCGATAACAAGCACCGCACCGAGATTACTCAATTGCGGATACCGCGCATGCAGTTTTCTGACAAGCCATAGCATTACAGAATATATGCCGGCAAAAAAAGCTCCATATTGCCAGATCAGATTCAAGGGCTTGTTTGGTGAAGTCCACAAAGTAGAACCCCAGGGCATAAGAGTAAGCTTTGGATTGAATAGCAGGTAGCAGCCCCAATCAGCGTATGGTTCCTGCCAGAACATGGTTGTTGTGGCAATGAACAGCAGCGTGCCGAAAGTCAGCTCCCTGGCACGACGGCTATTACGAATAAGATATATGAGTACAATAAAAAAAACAACAAGCATGAGTTTTTCCTGCACCCAAATTGCAGAAAGATTAGGATTGTTGAATCCCGGCGGCAGTTGCATATTATCAACTACGGCACCAGCGGTCCCACTTTCTAACTGTTGGCTCGAAGGCACGGTAATATCCGTTGCCGCCATGGCCGGATATGCAACAAGGGCAATAAAAAGAATCATGAAACCGTAAAGACAAGTTTTGTTAAACATCCTTACCCCCTTCTTCAGCAGTATAATTTTTCAAATCCCGTTTCTTCTTGCCAACAAAACAACTTCCAACTAATCCTTATGTCCTATGCTTAAAATGTGCCAAAATAATTATACTAATAAATACAATTATATAAACAACTAAAGCTTTTGCGAATATGGAATACAACACTTATATGTGTTGTTATTCACACTTATTGTGATAAAGTGCGAAATAAGATACGCTTTATTTGACCAACATAGGAGATTCTCATGCATATTGATGAAAATATTTTTTTTCGGGAAGCCACACTACGCATATGCGGAAGCCTGGAGATTGAAAGAGCACTGTGGGATTGTTTTATGTATATCCGTGACTATATCCCGGCAGATATTATGCTTGTAGATGTTTATGACACAGATACAGGAATAGGTGAAACCATTGCAAAAGCAGATTTAAACGGAGGAAAACTTACATCCGTCAAAACCATTGCCCAGGAAGATACGAAACGGATTATCGAGGAAACAAGAAAAAAGTCTGATATGCTATCAAAAGTTTTGGTGGCTGACCGAATCGGTGATCATCCTATAATGGGGCCTATGTCTGAAGTAATCGGCCATCCTGATGCCGCCTTTATGGGAATTGGTTCAAATCCTGAATGGGATTTAATTGCAGGTATTTTTATCGGTAATAACAAAGGAGAAAAATACTCGGAAAAGCATGTGCGACTGTTTACGCTTTTGGATAAGCCTTTTACCATCGCTCTTTCCAATTATCTGCGTTACAGGGAGGTCTTGAAGCTCAAGGAGAGCCTGGCAGATGACAACCGGTATTTGCAACAAGAGTTGCGGCAACAAACGGGAGAAGAAATTGTAGGTGCTCATTTCGGCCTGAAGCAGGTCATGGAAATGGCCGGGCAGGTAGCACCCCTGGCCAGCCCCGTTCTCCTGTTGGGAGAAACCGGAACCGGAAAAGAGGTCATGGCCACGGCCATTCATAATCTATCGCTACGCAAAAACGGTCCTTTTATTAAGGTGAATTGTGGCGCAATTCCGGAATCACTTATGGATAGCGAGCTTTTCGGCCATGAAAAGGGCGCATTTACAGGAGCTTTTTTACAAAAACGGGGACGTTTCGAGCGGGCCCAGGGCGGTACGATCTTTCTTGATGAGATTGGTGAGTTAACGCCCGGAGCGCAAATCAGGCTATTGCGGGTAATACAGGAAAAAGAGATTGAACGTGTTGGCGGAACAGAGACCATCAAGGTTGACATTCGTGTTATAACCGCCACGCACCGCAATCTTGAGGCCATGCTGGCTGAGGGCAAATTCCGCGAAGACCTTTATTTTCGCCTTCGGGTTTTTCCAATTGTTATTCCGCCACTTCGTGACCGTCGTGCCGACATTCCTGCACTGGTCCAATATTTCATGATGAAAAAAACCAGAGAGATGGGTTTTGTAAATATCCCCTCTCTTGCTCCAGGAGCAATTGAAAAACTAATGAATTACAACTGGCCCGGCAATGTAAGGGAACTGCAAAATGCAGTTGAACACGCCCTTATCCTCGGCAGGGAACAACCACTGGCTTTCGACAATCTGGGCGACATTATCCCTCGCGCAAAAACAATAATACCCGATAGTGAAATGGAAAACCCCCTCAATCTTGAACAAGCAACTACACAAGCAATTGTAAAGGCCATGAACAAGGCTGGTGGCCGTGTGGGAGGGGAAAAAGGTGCTGCAAAGTTGTTGAATATAAACCCTTCAACTCTCAGGACGAAAATGCGCAAACTTGGCATTCCTTTTGGCCGTAAAAATAATGTGTGAGAATTTCTAATGACAATCCAAAATACTACATGATTTCAATTTACTCCATAAGCCGATCATTTATAACAACCCAAAGCGTGTAACAAAGATCCATATGGACACTGGAACAAAGTCTCGTTTTGCGGAAAGAAGAAGTGCCGAGAGAATTAATTCCAACCTTAAAAACAATTATGGAGGCCCTAAAGAAAATGACGGCTCCATTTGCAACCGTAATCAGAAACGGCGTGCACGAGCGTATATCGGCCTCACACCTTGTCCCTGGCGATATTGTAATTCTTGAAGCAGGAATAATTATTTCCGACGATATCAGGGTAATAGAGTCATCACGGTTGAAGATTGAAGAAGCCGCACTTACAGTGCGAATCTGTCCCGGTTGAAAAGCAAACTAAAGCTCTGCATGATGAACATCTTCCGATTGGTGACAGGAAGAACATGGCATATAAAGGTACTTTTGTTACTTATGGCCGTGGCACAGGGATTGTTACATCAACAGGCATGAATACTGAACTCGGCAAAATCGCAACCATGCTTCAGGATGAGGAAGAAGTAAAGACACCGCTTCAGAAAAGGCTTTTAAGCTTTGGTAAAAAACTCGCCTTTGCCATTCTTGCAATATGCGCTATTGTCTTTATAGCAGGCATTTTAAGGGGGGAAGCTCCTTTACTGATGGTATGTCAGCAGGTCAGTGCATTAGAAGGTTTGGAAAGTAAAATTGGGAGCGATCAAATATCTGTATTCGGTTATTTCATGACGGGACTTGCCCTTAGCAATGATGCCGAAACGGATGGAGAAAACAATATTATCGGTGATCCCACTGAAACTGCTTTGTACACTGCCGCGAAGCTTAACGGTTTTGATAAAAAAGAATTAGAAAAAAATTTCCCCCGCGTTGCCGAAATTCCCTTTAATTCAGACAGAAAGTGTATGACCACCTTTCATAAGTGGCAGGCATCAAGTTCGGAACCGGAAGATAAAGTTGCTTTCATCTCTTTTACAAAAGGAGCCCTGGATGTTTTAATTGAAAAGTCGGTTGATGTCTTAACATCTAAGGGAGTAACGGCAGTTGATATTGGTGAGATTAACAAGATTAACGATGCGATGGCTGCCGATGGCATGAGGGTTCTTTGTCTTTGCATTAGAAAGTGGGCTGCATTGCCTGACGATTTAGTTCCTGAAAATGTTGACAACATCCGGAAGTTTATAAAGTATATCATGACTATCAATGAATTATTGTTTACCCTTGCATTGTCGTCTGTGGTTTTTATTGCGGTAGAGATCGAAAAATTTATCAAGAGAAAAAAAAGCTTGAATGTTTTCTGAAATGGTTTTGCAATAGATCTCCCATACCGTCACTCCTGTGAATGCCGCTGGTTAGAACTACTTGACTATATTGGGTGACGCCATTTGCTCTTCCCAAAAATCGAGATGGGCAGGCACGAAAAACAAGCAAATCGGGCCTGCCCGAAACGTTGGGCATCTTTAAAACGAAAGGCAAAAAAACATATGGGTTAAGCGATCCTTGAAACGATCACGATTTTATAGCGTTGGTCATAAGCTCACCCACCCGTCGGGTGAAACCGGCAGGGTCGTTTATTTTGCCACCCTCGCTGATGGTGGCAAGGTCAAACAGAAGGTGGGCGTAATCTATGAGAACCGGCGCGGCAGCATCCTTTTCAAAGATCGAATTGATCTTATCGACAACCGGATGGTCCATGTTCAGTTCGAGAATCCTTTTTGCGTCGGGTGTTTTTTGACCCGAGGCCTTGAGAATTTTTTCCAGGTAGGCGCTCATGTCAGAGCTGTCCCCGGAAAGACAGGCCAACGAATCGGTGAGGCGGGTGGACGGTTTTACTTCTTTTATTTTTTCTTCCAAAAGCAGACGGAGTTGCTTGAAAAGGCCATCATATTTATCCTTTTTGTCATCGTCGACCTTGTCTAACGTAAGGTCGCCCTTTTCAGCACTTTTTAACGATTTGCCTTCGTATTCGGTGAGAGATTGAACCACCCATTCATCTATCGGGTCGGACATGAGCAGGACCTCATAATTCTTTGCCTTGAGCTGCTCCAAAAGAGGGCTGTTCAGAAGAGCGGTCATATTATCACCGGTAATGTAGTAGATTTCCTTCTGATCGGGCTGCATGTTGTCCACATACGTCTTGAGTGAAACCCACTTGCCGTCTGATTTGCTTGTCTTAAATCGCGCCAATTCGGCGATTTTGTTCTTGTTTTCAAAGTCGGAATGAATACCAACTTTGAGAACGGGCCCAAATTCTTCGTAGAATTTTTCGTATTCTTTGTCTTCCAGACCTTTCAGCAGTTCCAGAATCTTTTTGATAAGATTCTGGCGGATATTTCTCACCAAAGCGTTTTGCTGGAGAATCTCACGACTGATATTCAAGCTGAGATCCGATGAATCTACAACCCCTTTTACAAATCGGAGGTATTCCGGCATCAGCTCCGCACAGTCGTCCATAACAAAAACCCTTTTGCAGTAAAGGTGGATACCATGTTTTGCATCAGGGTTAAACATGTCAAGGGGCGCTTTGGAAGGTATGTACAAAAGGGCAGTGTATTCGGTGGTTCCTTCGAATTTGCTGTGCAGCCTCGCCAGGGGAGGATTCCAGTCATGGCTGATATGCATGTAAAACTCTTCATGTTCCTTGTCGTCGACCTCCTCCTTAGCCTTGGCCCATATCGCCTTCATGGTGTTTAAGGTTTCTTCCTTTACAACCTTGCGGGTGGTCTTCCCAAGGGGTTTGCCGTCCTTGTCCTTGATTTGCTCCGCTTCCGGAAGGGGTTCTTCTTTTTCAACATCCATAACCACCGGGTAGCTGACAAAGTCGGAATGCTGCTTGACAATGTGCCTGATGACCCATTCATCCGTAAAATCCTGTTCCCCGTCTTCTTTTTTCTTTAGTTCAAGGGTTATTGAAGTTCCCCGGCTTTCCTTTTCAGCTTCTTCGATGGTATAGGTTCCGTCTCCATGGGATTCCCAGCGAACCCCCTTTTCCGATCCGGCCGCTCTGGTCAGGAGGGTGATCTTGTCTGCTACGATAAAGGCGCTGTAAAATCCGACACCGAACTGGCCGATCAGTTCAGGGGTAAGGGTGTCTCCCTTGCTCTGCTCCATGGCCGCCATGAAAGCAGCCGTTCCGCTTTGAGCAATGGTTCCGATATTTTCCATAACCTCGTCATAGGTCATACCGATGCCATTGTCCGAGATTTCAAATGTCTGTTTGATTCCGTCCGGGGTGAGCTTAATCTTAAATTCCGTGTCGTTACTCAGAATATCGGGGTTTGTTTGGGCCTCAAATTGCAGTTTGTCGATGGCATCCGATGCATTGGATATCAGTTCGCGGAGAAATATCTCCTTGTTTGAATAAAGAGAGTTAATGATCAGCTTCAAAAGCTGCTTAACTTCCGTTTTGAATTCGTGGGTTTCTGCTTGATTACTCATAATTCCTCCAGTCAAAAGTCTGTTTTCAAATAATATAAAAATATACTCTAAAATGCGTGTTATTTTTAATTTGTCAACCCGTGTGGCTATATTATGGGCGTATAAAATTAAACTTATAAGATCGAATGACAGCCGGCTTTCTTCATCTAAATATCATTTAATTACTTGACAGAGGGCATCCAGGTTATGAATCGATATTATATTTGAAACAAAATTATGACGGACCTTTTGTTTTTCGTTCACCGGCAAGTTGTACCTTTCCGGCCGTAGAAACATTTATCAAATCGGGAATCAATCAAACAAAAAAGCGCATTATGGCTTGAATTAAAAGAAACTATAAAACTAAAGGGCGTTATATATTAAAATAACAATAGAATATGCATCTCAGAGTAGTATAATAATAATTAATTATCGTGTAGATAAAAAAATAGCCTCCTGATAGCATAACGGGGAATTATCGAAAACTACCATTTGATAAAAGGAGGCTATTTAAATGATTGATGACGTAAGCAGGTATAATTATTTTTGTCAATTTCGTTCGGCAATACGCACAGGGTAACCGCATTTAGAAATCAACCTGCCAGGACTTTCATAAGATAATCATTATCCCAACCAGCCCTAAGTCGTTTTGATTTTATGCTCTTTTTCGGTGTTGTTTCTTTTTTAATCATATT
>Ga0180007_10000832_pt1 | contig 46617 bp, 35 predicted proteins | sample MM_PC_MetaG_FD_121122 | JGI IMG/M metagenome (GOLD analysis project Ga0180007, IMG submission 121122) | Groundwater microbial communities from the Aspo Hard Rock Laboratory (HRL) deep subsurface site, Sweden - MM_PC_MetaG | ecosystem: Environmental > Aquatic > Deep subsurface > Groundwater... | reverse complement strand
TTTTGATTTTCAAAGAGCAAAGTCAAAAAAAAGATAAATTTAAGATTGCAAATATGTTTCGAAATGTTCGTTTATTACAATTTTGTATTTAATACTACTTCTGACTTTTTACAGGGCCATCATCTATTAATTATATATAGAAATTTTCTCAAGGACAGCATCCGGAAACGCATCAATTTCAGGATGACCGACCAGAACCAGAATGTGCCGGTGCCGCCCATGGAAAAACCGTTGCAGGACGGGGCAAGACTGATCGATCTTCCGTCAAAGGAGTCATGGACAAGGATCCCCAAAATGGATCTGACCCAGGCTATGGGCAACCGGAAAAGCCATCGGGCTTATGAAAAGAAAAGTCTGACCATAGAAGAGCTTGCCTATCTTCTCTGGGCCACCCAGGGCTTACGGGGAAAGGCATCCCATGGCAGCGCATTTCGCATGGTCCCGTCTGCCGGTTGCCGCCATGCCCTGGAAACCTATCTTGTCATCCTCACAGTGGAGGAACTTGAGCCTGGAATTTACAGGTATCTGCCTCTTTCCCACCAGCTTGTGTTTGAATCATGCCCCGAGATGCTTGCCCAAAAGGTGGTCACCGCATCACTGGGCCAACCCTATCCGGGGAAAGCCGCCGTCACCTTTATCTGGGTTGCCGTGCCCTACAGAATGGAATGGCGTTACGGTCTGGCTGCTCACAAGGTCATCGCTCTGGATGCCGGGCATGTCTGCCAGAACCTTTATCTTGCCTGCGAAACCATTGGGGCCGGAACCTGCGCCATTGCCGCCTATGACCAGGAAGAACTGGATGAGTTGCTTGGCTTGGACGGAGATCATGAATTTGCCATGTATCTGGCTCCTGTTGGAAAAATCAAAAAAAATGAAACCTTGTAATTGTATACGTGCACTTAGTCTGGTGCTGCTTTTTCTGTGCATGGGTCACGGGGCCCTTGCCAATGATATTGAATGAGCTTTATCAATGCAGCGGCTGGGTTTATTCCCTTGAGCTTTAAAAAAATTTTACAGTGTGGTAAAATTTACCTGATCATTATCTTGACAGAACATCTTTTCTGAAATAAATCTATATTAAATAAGCGAAAAAATGACTATTACTTTGGTGACTTGATCGATTTTAATCGTGATTCAAGATCATAACATGTTTGGTGTGGGCTCATGGTGATGAGGAAATGATCAAGACCCGGGTGATTTGAGGCTGATGGATCTTGCAAGCCGGATTCGTCCATTTTTTTTGCGTTTATTTATCGCACAGAGTGATGCCTGTGCGGTTTTGTGGGGAAGGATAGGTATTGAGAAAATATAGTCAATTGAGGAATCAAGGTATGATGCGGAATTTTTTTGTGGCGTTGGCATTCAGTGTTTTTTTTCTTGTAATCACAACGGCGGCAATGGGTGGTGTCCCCACCATTTCCAACCTGTCGGACAAAAGTATACAAGAAGGTGCTCCCGCAGCAGTCTATGACAGTGATATCCAATTTTCCGGGGGCGAGGATTATGCGGATGGTTACCTGAGATATTCAATTGCAAGTGCCACAACGGATGACGTGTTTTCCCTGTCCAGTGATGCCGATCCGAATGTCCTTGGAGCCGTGTCCTTGAGCGCAGGCTTTGTGTATCTTGGCAATGGTTCAGGCCGGGATCTCATCGGAATCATTGATGCTACAGAAAATGGCCAAAATGGCCTGGCCCTTAAAATCTTGTTTTACCGATCCCTTGAAAATGGAGGCTTTGAAACAGGTGATGCTGGTGATGGCTGGACTCAACACCAATCACGGTATCTTCCCGATCTTGATGGCAACCCCATAAATTATAGTTTTTCTGATGGTGAAACTTTAGGGTCTGGGACTATCAGATATAATGGAGTATATACATGGCCTGTTGCTCCAACTTATGTGATTCAGATTGAGACGGATACGGAAAACGTCAGCAGTGGTTCTTATTCGCTTCGGCTGACTAACTCTGGGGTGCTCGGGTTTCCCCAAACGAACCAAATTCAGCCCGACGGCAATGGTTCCTTCCATGGCCCTTATGTGGAAAGCAGCTCATTTACAGCTTATGCAGACGAACGCGTGTATTTTGACTGGTCAGCCCAGAACGGATACGATGCATATGAAGTCATTTGCTACCTTATCAATCAAGACAACGGCTCACGAACCGAGCTTTTCGCAAGGCGGGGCGATACCCAGGGCTGGACAACGACACAGGCAACAATTCCCAGTGATGGGAATTACAGGTTTGAGTTTGTCTGTGGCTCTTATGATTGGACGGGTAATCGCTACGTCGGAGCCTCCTTGTATCTTGATAACATTCGTATTGTGACTGGTTTAACAATTGATGATACGACCCTGTCCACCATCGCACGACATGTCACCTATGTCAATTCGGGCGTCTTTGGTTCGGATGTGACACGGACCGTCAGTGTCGGTGTTGGGACAAACGATAAAAACACCGGAGCCGCCTCGGCAGACCTTACCATCACAATGGTTGTTGACAGTATCCCAACGGTTTCTCAAAATAATGGGATAAGCCTTGCGGAAGGTTCAACCGGCTCAATCGGCATCTCTGCCTTGAGAGCAACAGACTCGGACACCGACGATGCATCCTTGATCTATTCCCTGACATCGAATCCGGCATATGGCCGGGTTGAAGATTCAGGGAATCCAGGCACTGCGATTACATCTTTTATTCAGCAGGACCTTACAGATGGGTCCATTCGTTATGTTCATAACGGCAGCAATACCACCTCGGATAGTTTCGTGTTTTCCGTATCAAACGGAACGAACACCCTGACGGGGCAGACCTTTTCCATCACCATCACCACCAGCAATGATATGCCGGTCCTTAGTGTGAATACGGGTCTGACAGTTGTTGAGGGTTTGATGGCGACCCTGGGTTCAGCGATGCTTCAAGCCACCGATGAAGAATCTGACGATGCAACACTTGTATTCAACCTGACCACTTCACCGGTGAATGGTTACATTGAAAATACAGACAATCCGGGTTCAGCTATCACATCCTTTACCCAGCAAGACCTGATTGACAATAAAATCAGATATGTCCACAACGGGAGCAACACCCTTTCTGATCTGGTGACCTTTTCTGTGTTTGATGGTGCCAATACCCTTTCCGGACAGGATTTTCTGATTTCAGTAACGAACGTGGATGATGACGCTCCCACCATGGCAACCAATAGCGGCCTGACCCTGAATGAAGGGGCGACAGCCGTCATTCCCCTCAGTGTATTAAGAGCCACGGATACGGAATCTGACGATGCAAGCCTGATCTTTACCGTGACAACAGCGTCAGTCAATGGTCAGCTGGAAAAAAGTGGCAATCCTGTCCTTGTCTTTACCCAGCAGGACCTGATTGATAATATGATCAGCTATGTCCATAATGGCAGTAACACGACTTCGGACACCTTTACGTTTAGAGTCTCTGACGGAACCAATATCCTTTCGGGACAGGTATTCTCCGTGACGATCAATGCGGTTGATGATGAGGTCCCCTTTGTATCTTTAAATACCGGCATGACGGTTGCTGAAAATGAGACGAAGGTCATCGGGGTGGCGAACCTGAACGCCTCGGATGCAGACACCGATGATTCAATCCTTTTGTTTCAGATTGTCTCAGGGCCCTCAAACGGCCAGATCGAACGTTCCGGTGAAACAGGCACGGCCATTACATCCTTTTCCCAGGCGGATCTTGCAGCAGGCCTTATCGTCTATGCCCATGACGGAAGTGCTACACTCACAGACACATTCGGGTTCACGGTCAGTGACGGAACCAATCTCCTTACCGGACAATCCTTTGCCATCACCATTACCGAAGCGTACCCCCCCCAGGTGACCACAAGCCTGGTTTCCGCCATTTCAGCAACCGGGGCAAACTCAGGGGGAACGATTCTTTCTGATGGGGGGAATCCGGTCACTGCCAGGGGGATCTGCTGGGGCTTATCGTCCGGCCCGTCCATTGGCGGAAACCATACAACGGATGGTGTTGGAACCGGCAGCTTCACATCTCAGATAAGTGGAATGACACCAGGGACCATCTATTATGTCCGGGCCTATGCCACCAATTTGGAAGGAACAGCCTACGGCAACGAGGTATCGTTTATCACCCTGTCCTCAGCTCCGGTGGCATCAGCTGCAACGGATATTTCGGCAACAGGATTCACATCACACTGGAATGCTGTCTTGGGTGCTATCGGTTACAGTTTAGATATATCCGTATCATCCGGGTTTGATTCTTTTCTTGTGGGGTATCAAAGCCGTCCGGATTCAGGCCTTGATGAGTCGGTGTCAGGCCTTGTTCCGGGGCAGGTTTATCACTACAGGGTACGATCTGAAAATATCAGCGGCACCAGTGCTAACTCCAATGTGATAGAACTGCGTCTTGACGGGAATTCCTGGATCGGTGGAAGCGGTGACTGGAACGATCCCTCAAACTGGAGCGCCGGGGCTGTTCCCGGACCCGAGGATGATGTTTACATTGGCCTGAACACAGACCTGGGCGACATCATTATTTTGGTGAATGTCACGGTTGACATCAAAAGCATCTCCATGTCGCCAGCCTTTGAAGGTGAGATTCTGATTGATTCAGGCTATTCCTTGACAACCGAATATTACCTTCAAGAAGGGGGCACCGTTGATTGCGGCCAGGGGCCCATGGACATCAACGGAGATTTTGTTCTTAGCGGCGGTCTTTTTATCGCACCATCCGGATCCATGACCCTTGAAGGCGACTTTAGCCATGCCGGCGGAACCTTTGAGCACAATAACGGAACCCTGATTTTGGACGGAATGGATCAGGCACTTACAGGCAGTACGATTTTTAATAATTTTGTCAAAGAGGTTGCCCAGGCAGACACACTGACCTTTGAAAGCGGAACCATGACAACATTTGAAGGGGCGGTTCAATTCCATGGCGGCAGCAGTGATGAGCCCTTAATCCTTGATTGTACCGATTCCGGCACATCCATTGACATTATCATTGAATATGATTTCGAGACCCGGGATACCATCATGGGAAGCTGTATTCAGCTTATCAATGAAATCGGCATGGACGAGCCCCGTGCCACCCTTTTCAATACACCGCCGACCCTTACAAATGCATCGTCCTATGCCATGGGCGTGGGAGGGATCGGAGTGACACATTATATCTACATGCTGGATGGGGGGGCCTGGAGCGGTGAATACAGTGTGGATCAGCCCCTTGGGTTCATCCGTAATACCGAAGGGGTGCACACCCTCTCCGTTTTGGGTAAAGACATCGCAGGTTCCTGGCAGGCCCAAGAGCAGGCAACAACCTTTACATGGACAATCGATACAACACCCCCGGTGGCTGTGATCGACAATTGCCCGGAAGGCATTGTGGGTCGTGGTGATCTTGAGGTTATGGTTCGGGGACTGGGTGAGGACATTTCCGCATACCGTTACAAAATTGATCAAGGCCTGTGGAGTGAATCGGTCCCGTCCCTCCGCCCCATCATCCTCACAGACCTTGGAGAGGGCGAGCATACTCTGGAGGTGACAGCACGGGATAGGGCCGGCAACTGGCAGGCCCCTGAAACATCATCTCAAAAAACTTGGACCGTTGACGTTGAGGCTCTCAGCGTGACCCTTGTTGGCGTGCCCGGAACCATGACGTCCGATGACCATGCCATCATTACGGTTACGGGTGACCAGGTCGTCGCCTATATGTATCGTTTTGATGAGGGCACCTGGACTTACGGGGTGGTTGAAGACGATATCCTGTTGACGGATCTTTCAGATGGTCTCCACACCCTTTCGGTTCGTGGACTTTCTGTGTACGGTGATGTGGGCGATACGGGCGATGGAGCCGTCATCAGGTACTGGACAGTGGACACCACAGCCTCCCAGGCTCCTGTGTTGACTGTATCTCCGGGGGCTCCCTCGTCAACATCCATTGACCTTTCATGGACATGGTCATCTGCAAACGGACAGGAGGTCATCAGCCGATACAGGCTCTGGATGTCTTTGGATGTCATAACCGAAGACACCCTTAGCCGGGCCACTGAAATCTGGTGTGGTATCGTTCCAGGGCCTGAAGGTTATGTGGAGATGTTTACCATGTCCGGGCTTTTACCGGGGACCTCTTACCATTTTGCCGTGAAAACCGTTGACAGAGCGGGCCATGTTTCCGATCTCAGTAACGATGCAGTACTGACAACACAAGACCTGCTTCCGGAAATCACGGATCTGGTCCTGACAGAAGGCGGAACACAGGCTGATAATTCTCTTGCAAGGGAAATTCGTCTGATGGGTTCAAACTTTGTGAGGTCCCCCGGGAATAATATTATCCGCTTTGAAAACGGACCGGTCGTGTTTGATATCATCAATAGTACCGGGAACACCACTCAGATGACTGCCTTTGTTCCCATCGGCGCTCCGGAAGGGACATACGATGTCAGGATTATCAATAAAAACGGTGTATCCCTGAAATTTGAAAGGGCTTATACCGTGACAAAGGCAGGGGCTCCGGTTCCGGTAGTGATAAACGTTTCGCCGTTGACCCTGGCCACGGGTACCACCGCAACCCTGACCATCACGGGACAGAATTTCACAGAACCAGTGACAGCCATAAGGCTTGTTCGTGACAGCGATACAGTGATCCCTGCGCATGAAATAGTCTTTACAAATTCAACAACACTTATGGCAACCCTTGATGTCCCCTCTGATGCCGTGGAAGGCATTTATTCGGTTTTTGTTGAACATGGAAACGGCATGATCAATGGCGTCAGTGCCGTTAGGGTTCGTGTGTTTACACCGGTGGACCTTGAAACATCCCAGGGTCCTGTGAATACAAATGGTATGATTACGGTGATAGACGGCACTGTTCCGGTTGATGTTGAACTTTCAACCGATGACCGGGATGAAGTGGATGCCGTCAGTTCGTATCCCATTGCCGTGACTCTGACCATCCGGGCCGGATCAGAATTCGAAGCGTTGTCCGGAGACGTATGGGAGGAATTCACAGGCATGATCAACGCCCCTGTTCAGGTGCCCCTTTCGCCTGAGGTGATATCGTATCTGGGCAACGATGCATCCCAGATCACCATGGGCGCAGATAAGCTTCTCCGTCTTGGGAATGGTGAGACAATGCGCATCATCGTGGAGGTCACTGTTTCATCCGGAGCCCCTGTTCCCCAGCTTTACCATATGGCTGATGACGGGACTCTGAGTCTTGCCGGAATAGAAGGCTCAGAGGGCGGCATTGATTATGTTCCAGGAGGTACCATTGTGTCTGTCCGGGAAAATGTTCCGGAAAACGGCATGGTGACCTATACTCTTTCAGCCCTCTTAAATGAACTGGATAATGAGTATGCCGTGGGATCCATGGTGCCAAATTTTATTGATTCCAAATACGGGCCCTGTTTTATCGGCTCCTCCTTATATGACAAGCTTGCTTGGTCATGGGGCTGGTTTGTTCTGATCCCCTTGGGATGCCTGGTTTTTTTTTTCGGAAAACCGTCATGGCCTTTTATGGGAACGGCCCTCAGTCTGATTGTTACCCTGGCAGCCGGGACAGCCATTGCCGGAGATTCCCGGGATGAAACCTGGTATATTCTTGCCGGCGGGGGCTTCCAGATGATCGGGGAGAAATACAATGCCATCTATTTGAATGTGGATCAGGCCTTGAAGGTGGACAACGACCTGTATCCTTTCTTAAAGGCCGGATACAATATCAGTGACCGTATCGCCCTGGAGGCCGGGTTTCGATATGACATGCTCAGCGGGAGCATGGAAGCAAGCCAGGATGGGGGATCTGATTCTGTCAGTGGATACACTCTGTTGTTCGGACCGGTGTACCGGTTTCAGGAAATGAATACAACCTTTATGGATAAATGGCAGCCATTTTTGAAGGCCGATGTGGGATATAGGAAACTGAACAGCGGCCTTGCCTACGCTGTAAAAAACTATGACCCGGCCATTGGTTTTGAACTGGCTGTGGGTGTTGAAAAAGGCCCTGTGGACGCCCGTATCGGTTATGCCTTTTACACCCATAAACAAAATGAGAGCGCCGTGGGTTACAATCCGGCGGGATCCAGTTCTGACCTGGGCCTTTCAGGTGTGTTCTTTGAAGTGGCCTACCGGTTCTCTTTTGGCAAAGACAAAGGGGCGAGTCTCCCGGCCAGACATTCTGAAAAGACAAAAAAGGCCGATTCGGGCAAGGACAAGAATGGCGTTCCTGTCAAGGGCAACACGGGTGATTCGGACAATGATGGAATTCCGGATTCCCGTGACAAATGTCCGCATACTCCGGGTGGTGTCATGGTTGACTCCTGGGGCTGCTCCAGTGATGATGATAATGACGGTGTGATCAACGAACAGGATAAGTGCGCCTTTACACCCCCAGGGATTTCTGTGGACAGCAATGGCTGTCCTGCAGATTCCGATGGAGACGGTGTGAGTGATGACCGTGACACCTGCGCAGGTACGCCTCCCTGGACCCCTGTGGATGAAAAAGGCTGTCCCGTGGATAGTGACAAGGACGGTGTGGAAGATGCCCAGGACTGGTGTCCGGGTACACCCCAGGGTGAAACCGTTAACGCTTACGGATGCCCCGAAGGGATGACAGGATTAGAGGATGTCGATTCGCCGGAAATTACCGATACCCCCATGGAAACATTTCCAATTGATGAAACCACAGATTCGGACCATGACGGCGTCCCGGATTATCTTGATCAGTGCCCCGGTACGCCTAAAGGCGCCGTTATTGATGATCGCGGTTGTTGGTTGGTGGATTAGAATCAAAACGATGTGTCATCGTAATAATAAATTTTTTTTTGAAACACTGCCAGAGAAAGAAATACCGCCCTGGCAGTGTTTTTTGAATTACAGGTTATCAAAACTTGCGCTAAAGGAGAAATGATTTCGTGGCTCACCCACTGTTTTGAAGGTCTCCGGATGAATGGCAAGAGAGGCCTCTTCCTGATTCAGGAAAAGATCCTCCGGCAGTTGTATCAAGGCCAGCATGTGATTCAACTGGTCCACAAGAATTGATGCTATACCCTTGGCCACGAACAATTTGGGTGGGAATTTTACAGAAAATTCAAACCAGCACCCCAGGTTGAACTCCAGTTCCGCTGCTGGATTGATCAAAGCCAGTTGCACTCCTTTGCTGCCATCCACGCTCAACTGTAATGGGATTTCTGCCGAAAATGACATGCTCAGTGCATCTTTCCATTCCCCTTGGGCATTCTTCCGTTGATACAGTATGTCAAAATTATCCACGTTCAGATAAGCCACGGATTGGATGTGCCCCCGAAAATGTAATTCCGGTGACAGGGTGGGTGAAAAAAGGATGCGGGTGTTTGCTGTTTCGGGGTCGGTGAGGATATATAAACCACTGTCGTTAAGATCGTTCAATATGTTTACAGTGGGAGAAAGCAAACCGGCTTCGTGAATAGCGAAAATGGCCTGGTTGATCAGATTGGCTGAGGTTACCACACTCAGATTGTTCTCTCCATCAGGTTCGGGAACTGCTGTGGGGGTGTAATAAAAACCGAGGCTGGCGGGGACAATGCCGGGGGCCGGTCCCAGATTTTCAGGAATCCCGATCAGGTCGGGGAAAATGTCATCCTCAATTCCAAGTAATTCGGGGAGGCCCACGTTCACACCCAGATCAATCTCTCCCATGTCTTCATCGGTGGTTTCTGTGCCAATGCGACCGTTCCCAGCAGATCGAAAGTTTGGGATGAATAGTCAATGAGTTGATCCGTTAACTCGCACACCCAGTTTATCAAGACAAAATCACATATTTCAACTTCCTCAGTGATGGAATAACTGGGTGTCGTGATACCCACATGGGTGTCAAGAAGGGTTTCAGCATCCAAAAACACCAAAAGCTCAGCCAGATCCGTCTCTTCCAATGCTTCTTGAATGCTGGGTATCAACTGGTCAATAGTGTATTGGTCCACCTTTAATTTTACAGCGTCATTCAGGATCGTTTCCCGGGACGCATAGCAATGGCTTGCTGTTTGAGCGTATGTGTCTTCTGTTTCAAAGGTGTAGGCCGACGCAAGATCGAGGGTGATTTCGAACCGGTTATTATCACCTAACTCCAGGGGGATATCATTGACACTGGCGGCGTAGACACCTGCCGGGTCTTTCAATTCTCCATGAATCGTCACCTCATCATCTATCTCAGTGGATAGTATGACCACACGAGGTCCCTCGGAGTCATAGTAAAAGTACCGACAGGGCCCGAAGTGTTTAGCATCCACCATTATGTTGTTTTGTCCCTGTCTCAAATAACCGGATAGGGTTTCACCGCTGGCAATGGCTTGGCCGTTCTCATAATTGAACAGATGCTGAACCGGAATGCCATTGAGTGTGATTTCTTCCGGGATTGACTCATAACGGATTAAAAATCGCTCGGGTAGTTGATCAATAAACTCTGCATCTTTTGTCGGCAATACAATCTCGTAATCGGCGTCACAGCCCGAAAGAATAAGACTTAGAGATAATAGTAAAAATAAAGAGCAGTTAAAAAGCTTGTTAAAAATCATAATAGTTCTCCTTCAGTGTGATGTGATTTTCTTAGGTTAGAAAAGATAAGAAGTAGACGTATTATATAAAGCACAGAGAGGATGAACGAGAGTCGACTTTAAACGTTTGCCATACGATTCAACACTCATGGATAGATATTGCTGGATAGATATTGCTGATAAGTAACATTATTTTTAATTGATATAATATAATTGATATTTGTTGGTGTGTCAATGACTTTGTCAGTATAAATACAATCATTAAGGGGTCTTTATATTATGCAATGTTTAAAATTTAATGAACTATAAATCGATACTTAAGCTCAAGGTTTCTGCAATCAAAGAAACTTGATCCGGACCCATTCAATCCTGTGGCTGCATATATAATATGATTGCTATGGGGCCGATGTAGCAACAATTTTTTTGAATTTTTTACTTATATTTTTTGCAAATGGTGTTAATAACGATAATAAAATTGTTTCTTAGCCCCCTATGATGTATTTCATAGTTTATCATTTATTTATGTTTTACACTGCGATAGTTTTGTTTAACTGATGCTCAAAGATCATGACAGGGAGAGTCCTATGAAATTATTCTCAGCGATGGTGATTGTGTTGTTTTTGTCGGTGCCTTTTTCATTTGCAGCGGATACGAATGGGGGGATGCAAAATGAAATGGAAAGCTTTTTAAAGGAAAAAGAAGACTCACGGAAAGCGTTTAACCGGATGAAAGGTGCCACGAAAAAGAATTCGGATGTTGATGAGAAAAAAAGTGCCATTCAGTTTGAACCACCTGTGCATTTGACAAAAATCGCACCGGTTGTCCCGGCATATATTGCACCGGAACCTGTTGCAGAATATCTGTTCAGTGGAAATGGCGAGGATTCATCGGGCCAAGGGAATAATGCCGTGGTGTTTGGCGCTCTGCCCACGCCTGACCGCAATGGCTCTGAAGACAGTGCTTATATTTTTTATGAAAGAGCCCATCGGATCAAAATCCCCCTGACAGCAGCAAATACTTTTTCCACCGGAAGTTTTACGGTCTCCTTCTGGATCAGGACCAAGGATAATGGAGGGGCCATGAAAGAGCTCCTCACCAACAACACCGGCAGCTCAGCATCATTATGGGGATTCAATCTCACCCCCGATGGGGCCTTACATTTTCAACTTAAAAATCAGGGGGGGCAGTCGGCCTTTATTGTTTCTCCCATCAATGACTGGAACTGGCACCAGGTGACCGGTGTCAGGAATGCAGAAAACAATACCATGAGTCTCTATGTGGATGGTACCCTGATTCAAACCCGTGAGGGCGTGACCGGATCTGTGGACAGTGGGGGAGACATCTTTGTCGGGGATCATCTGAATCGCCTGTTTGTTGGGCGTATCGATGATATCCGGATATGGGGCGAGGCCCTGAATAATCAGGCCCTTGGCCTAATTCATTCCGATGGCACATGCAGTCCCGTGGTCGCCATCCAGAACACGGAGATTGATGACTCACCCGGCATCCCTGAGCCGGTAGGCATGTATATGTTCAGCGGAAATGCCCAGGATGGTACGGTGAACCAGAACCACGGCATTGTCACCGGGGCAGAGTTGATCGAAGATCGGGCCGGAAATTTTAACAGTGCCTATTTGTTTTACTCACGGCCCCATCGAATTAAAATTCCATTGACACCCCAAAATACCTTTTCTTCGGGAAGTTTTACCGTTTCTTTCTGGGTCAAAACCCAAGATAAGGGATCGGTCATTAAAAATATTGTGACCAATGATAGCGGATCCAAGCCTTGCTGGAGTTTTAATTGCAATGCACAGGGCCTTATATTCAGACTCACGAACCAGGAAGGGGATTCTGCATATCTTACGTATCCTGTCAATGACGGGGCATGGCATCACGTGATAGGAACACGGAATGCAACAAATAACACCATGAGTCTTTATGTGGATTCAACGATTGTGGAAACCCGTACTGCTGTGACCGGCAGTGTGAACAGCCTGGGGGATATCTTTGTCGGCGATCATAAAAACCGTTTGTTTAGCGGCCGAATCGATGATGTGATTCTCTGGGATATGGCGCTTAGTGAAGCTAAGATGGTGGAATTGCATACCCTCGCTGCCAATCTTCCCTTGACCGTGTCCTTTTCTCCGGATGCGGACAATAAACAGGAACCGGTGGGACAGTATCATTTTGACGGGGATGCGTCAGATTCATCAGCAGAACATAATGACGGCATTGTGACGGCAGCCCATCTATCGCAGGATAAATATGGAAACGAAAACAAAGCCTATTGTTTTTATGAACGAAACAACCGGATCAAAATTCCCCTGATCCCTGCCAACACCTTTGCAAGGGGGTCGTTTACCATCTCATTTAAGTTCAAGGTCAATGAAACCCTCATCGGTAACATGCATGGGCTTGTGACCAATGATACAAATTCGAGGCAAAAATGGGGAATATTCTATACATCAAGCAAAGCCCTTGTCTTTGTGATCCACGATAAGGAAGATCAGTACGCGATGATTTCACATCCCATTGAGCTGGGGGCATGGTACACTGTTATTGCTGTGAGGGATGCGGCTGCAAACACCATCAGCATGTATCTGGATTCCCATCTTGTGGAGACACGGCCCGGTGCTTCAGGAGATCTGAACAGTGGTGACCCTATCTGGGTCGGAGAGCATACCAACCTGTTGTTCAGGGGATGTATTGACGAGGTGGTTTTGTGGCGGCGGGCCCTGGGTGCCCAGGAAATCAGCGATATGAATAAGATCAGTATCACGGCGCCGATTGCCGTTCCCTTGGATAACAAGATCTTGTTTGAAAAAAAGGGTTTGAATAAACAGCATCTGCTGCCTAAGAAGTAAGTTATGAAGATGATATAGGGCTTTTGGGACCCATGGGACTTATGAGACCCATGGGTGCTATTAACAGCATCAAATCCATTATATCAGGGTTTCAGCCAGTTTTAAAAATCGGGCCGCTTCTTTTTCGTTGCCAGTGTTTTTGTATATGGCACTGGCTTTGAAAAAACATTCCGAACGGATTTCCGCATGATCGTTTGCAAGGTCCAGATAAAGATTCAGGATGCTATCCGAGAAATCATTCAGTTTAAAAGAAAGATCCGCAAAGGCTTTTTTATCAAGGGGGCTGGGCCTTTGCCCACACCCGGTGCATTGATTCAAAAGGTCGGCATAAAGAGTCATGGCCTCCTTTGTTTTATCAGAAGCACCCAGAGTCATGGCCAGTTCCCGGGCAAGGTCAAGATCCCATCCAAAGTCATCAAGTACACCTCTGAAGATCTCTTCGGCCTTTTGATAATCCCCTTCAAGATAATAAATCCGACCTTTAAGTCGGATTCCCTCCGGGGATTCATTGATGTTTTCAGGTGACTGCTCAAGCACAGTGAGGGCCTCGTCAAACCGTTTAAGTTCGCAAAAAATATCACATAACATGGAAATTCCGTGAAATGAGGATGGATTGTTTTGAAGATATAAGGTTAATTGCTCAATGGCTCCCTGGGATTGTCCCAGGTTAATCAGTGCCGTTGCGAGTTCCACGGAGATATACGAGCCACCGGATGGATTTTCGTCCATGGCCTGCCGGAGTTTTTCAGCGGCCAACGTGAAATCCCCCTGGCTTAAGGCAAGGAATCCTTGTTTAAACGTCTCACCATATGACCTGTATGCCTGCCCCATCTCTTCGGGCAATGTCATACACAGAACTTCAAATGCATTTTCGGTGTCATAGGGTTCGGGCTCCGGCTCGTCATCGGGCTCTGGAACGAGAAATTCATCCGGCTCATCCTCAGGAATCTCAGCGATTTTTGAAGCTATCTTTTGCCTGAGCGTTTGCTGTAGTTCAGGATCTTCAGTCAGGGAAAGGGCGATGGAAAAAAGCTTTTTAGCATCTTCCAGGGCGTTTGCTTCAAACAGTTGGTCCCCGGATTCAAGGTGCTGCCGGGCAAGGGATTCCTTGCTGTTTTTGAGCTTCTCAAGAACCCTTGCTTTCATGGCCTGATCATCGGGATGTCTTTTTTCTATGATATCCAAAGCAGATTCATACTCAAGTTTTGCAGAGCCGAATTTATTTGCCGAAAAATACGTATCTCCCAGGGCTTCCGTTTTTTGTACTGATTTTGTAAAAAATGAAAATAGTCCCACGTTTTTGCTTCTCCGATTATTTTAGTTTTCATCCAGAGATGATCATTGTCTTTTTTTATACGTTAACAATTTAAATGGCAAGGATATACGCGTTTTTTGGACATCCATAACATGGAAATGCCATCATGGCCACGAGCATCGTGCCCGAACGATTCGGGTATGGCTGAATGGTAAAATAATAGTTTGAATAAAAGGTTCAAATTCTGGTGATATCCATGATAAGTAATGTCAATTGAAATAATAACTCCCAAAACCAAGCTTAACTGTATTTCTCCCGAATCCCGGAGGTATGTGCAACCATGAGCATGAAAGAATTGATGGCGATATTTGAAGCCAATTACAGCCAATCCGTTGCCTTTGACAAACATCTCGGCATGACCTTGAAGGTCAATGATGCAGGCGATGCCACCTATACGCTGACCATAGGCCCCAACCATCTCACCGCCCTGGATTCGGCCCATGGCGGCGTAGCCGCCGGAATGATGGATGCGGCTCTGGGTGTAGCGGCTTTGTCCTACGCCATATCCCAGGGGAATTTCTGCGCCACGGTGGAATTCAAGATGAACTATCTGAAACAGGTAAAACCGGGCGATATTTTGGTGGCCCACGGCAAAGTCAAACACACAGGCAACCGCCTCATTGTCTCCGAGTGTGATATCCGTGAACAAAAAAGTGGTGATCTGGTGGCGTCCGGTCTCGGCACCTTCACCCAGTACCCCATGGAAAAACGTCAGCACATCCTCAACAAGAAGGACTAGTCCTATGAACTCTGATGCCTCCCCGGCATATCCGGCCCCATTACCCAATGAAGATGCGGATCACTTCATCCGCACGGCCATCAACCTGGGGGCCACAGAGGCTGTTATCATCCCTTCGTCTCAGATCATGGTCGAGGATTATCTGGCTGAACTCTGCAACGGCAAGCCGGTCTGCCCCAATTACGGCTTGTCTCCCAGTTGTCCGCCCCATGTTCCGGGGCCGTCGGCATTCAGGCTATGGCAAAACAAAAGCCCATGGTGTGTGGTGATCCGCATGGATTTTCCGCCCGTGGGCCCGTTGACCCAGGACCACCGGGACCTTGGCCATCTGCTCCATGAAATCGTTTCCGGCGTGGAACATGACGCCGTAATACGGGGTTACACCCATGCCAAATCCTTTGCGGGCGGTTCATGCAAGCATCTTTTTTGCTATGATTTTGGCTCCTGCCGCGTTCTTTCCGAAAACGGCCCCTGCCGTAATCCCGATACAGCCCGGCCATCCATGTCCGGCTTCGGCATCAACGTGGCCAGACTGATGGCATCCGCCCAATGGAAAAAGCCCCCAGATTCAACGTCCATGTCCTGGCTGGCCGGTTTGGTTCTTTTGTAATTCGTGCCCATCCATTATTGTAATCAAACGTCACCCATGGCCTGGATGATCATCATGCCTCCATGGTTGCCGCCTTGATTAACAAAATCGCAGAACAAAGCCGGACAACCATTATTTACGTTTCACACAAGAAAGAAAAAGGTTTATCTCCTGATATCACCTATGAATTGATTCCAGGGGACTGCGGTTCTGAAGGAAATGTTCATGAAACAGAACCGGAAGAGTAGGGATATCGTTGCCGCGCAACATTGTGATTTGTACAGTTGCATTTTGAATTGTTTCTGTTATACATTATCAAAGCCTCATCGAGGGATACATCATGCCGAACTATTCAGAACCGACGGGTGGAACCGTGGAATTGACACACAGGGACAAGACGAAGATTTTTTGATGGGGCTGCTTTGATCTGCCTCCCTGGCACGACGAAAAAAGGAGACATATTGAAGTATACCTGGAGAATCGTACGCGTTTTAATATTAGCTACCATATGTATCGTCATAGCCCGGATGTTTTTATTCAATCCGACGATCAACCCCATTCCTATAAACGTCAAACTGGCCCACGATAAAGGGAACCTGCCTATTTTCCAGGAAAATTTCATCAAACAGGGTGACATGGCGAAGAGGAACATCGGCATAGGAATCACACCGGTTCCTTCGATTTCGCCGGATTTATACCTGCACCAGATGAAAGCCAGCCTTGCCACGGATCTTGCGCCGGAATTGTTTACCTGGTGGTCCACAATCCGGGCGAAAGAACTTGTGGACGATGATGTTGTGGGTGATCTGACCGATCTGTGGGACAAATATAAAAATGATTATTCCGAGGACATGAGAAAGGCCTTCACCATCGGGGACAAGGTGTATGGTTTCCCTTATGTGGTTGAATACTGGCCTGTCTGGTATAACAAAACGATCTTCATGCGCCTGGGGCTTGACGTGCCGTCCACCTGGCCCGAGTTCATCGCCATCTGTAAAAAATTAAAAGCAGCTGGTGTGCCTCCGATCCTGACATCTCTTCAAAATGACTGGCCCTCCTTTATATGGTTTGAGGAGATGATGATCGGGGAAGATCCTGACCTTTATGACGATCTGTGCCGGGGCAAGGTAAAGTACACGGACCCGAGGGTTGTCAAGGCGTGCCGCGTCTGGAAGGACATGATCGAAAAGGGGTACTTTACCGATCCTTCACTTAATATGCTTACCAATTCAGGATATTTATGGAACAATGAAAAATTTGGAATGGTGCTTTGCGGAACCTGGTATTATTCGCCTGTCCTTATTGCCCAGGGTGTTAAAGAACAGAGCATCGGAGCATTTATCATGCCACCTCACAATCCCGGTGCAGGAAAGAATATTATCTTCGAGATGGGGCCACTTTTTACTGCGAAACATGCGAAGAACGCCGTGGCTGCGAAAAAAGTAGTGGACTGGTGGATGAGCCGCGAAGGAAGTGGATATTTCGCCACTTCGCAAAAAGCTTACCCGGGTAACCTGAATACTGACATCTCCTATTTGCCTCCAATTAAAAAGAACATTCTTGCCACGATTCAAAATGGAAACATCCGGCTGATGAACCGTTACTGGGAAGCCACCCCGGAACCCATTTGTAAACAGGCTGTTTTAAAGTTCGGCGAATTTATGCTGAATCCCGGCTCGTTAGAGCAAATGCTTAAAGACATTGACAGAATTGCCGACACGTACTGGACGGACAGTTCACACCAGTAAAGGTTTCCCATGCAACTAAGAACACGTTTCATCATCGCCATCGCCGCGGTCATTTTGGGGTTTGTCGCCATATCGGCCCTGACGGTTTACCTGATCATTGGTATCCATCGTTTAAACCGGGCGGACGCCATCTGCAATAAAACGGTCAACACCTTGAAAAAGCTGCAGCTCACGACGTCACAACTTCTAATCACCCAGGAGCTGGACAATACATTTCATAAATGGCAGCGGGTCCATGAACAATTTCGAGAGGACCTGGCACAGCTGAATACGTCCCCGGAAATTCATGATTTTATTGACACCCGGGAAAAAGAGAACATTCTTCAATCCATGAATATGTTCTGGGGGTTCACGGAACAACGGACGGCCCTGATTGAAAGCGATTTAACCGGTCTTCAGGCCAAACCGAATCAAACCCGGGACGGCCTGATCTACCAGTACGCCGAATCACACGACCATGGGCTGCTGGTCATCAGAAATAATATCTACACGGCCCTTCTCTTCCTGGAAGCGGAATTTGAAATCAGACTCTCCTCGCTCAGCTCCATTGTCAAAAAGGAAACATCCAAACGGTTTAACCACATTATCTTTCAGGTTACCCTGGCTGGTTTTGTGATTGCTGTGATTATTTCAACGCTTCTGGTTACTTTTTTATCCCGCTTAAAAGGACACCTTGCCAAGCTTCACCACTTCATGACAATTATCGGAAAAGGTGATTTTACAGAAAAACTGGATATTCCAGGCAATGATGAACTGAGCTGGATTGCCCATGCCGTCAATAAAACCACGGAAGCCCTGGCCAATATGCATGAAGAGCTGGAACAGCGTCTCCATGAAATTTCCCTGGCCAAGGAAAAAGCGGAAGCGGCCAACAGGACCAAGGGTATTTTTCTTGCCAACATGAGTCATGAAATCCGCACCCCGTTGAATGCGGTCATTGGATTTAGTGAATTATTGTCGACGCTTGTGTCGGACAAAAAACAGAAAAGTTATCTGGCCAGTATACAAACGGCTGGGAATTGTCTTCTAACCCTGCTCAACGACATTCTGGATTTGTCGAAAATCGAGGCGGACAAGATTAAAATCCAGTACTCTTCCTGTGCTTTGCACACCATGTTGAATGACGTGGCACAGGTTTTTTCCCTTCAGGCCTCCCAAAAGGAAATACAATTTTATAGTGACATTGATGAGGCCCTGCCGGGTTCGCTTCTGCTTGATGAAATCCGTCTGCGACAGGTGTTGTTCAACATTGTCGGTAATGCTGTCAAATTCACCCGGAAAGGCCATATCAAACTATCGGCAAAGGTCATTGAACATAACCTCAACCCTGTGTTTGACCTCCATATTTCCGTAGAAGACACGGGTATGGGCATTCCGGAACATGAAATCGAACGGATATTTGATTCATTCGAACAGCAGGAGCAGCAGGACAACGCCATCTACGGGGGGACCGGACTGGGACTCACCATCTCCAGGCGCCTGGTGGAAATGATGAACGGGCGGATTTGGGTTGACAGTCTTGTGGACAGGGGCAGCACGTTCCACATCTTGATCCGTGATGTGAAAATTTCCTTAGACGAACCTTTCATTCGTCATACGGAGATCCATCACCAGGGTATCCGGTTTGGAAAAAGGAAGGTTCTGGTGGTGGATGACATTGAATCCCACAGGGATTTGCCATCCCATGTCAAGGCAAGCCTCCCCGGAATGATAGAGCATCTGGAATCCTGCTTCCTGGAACGGTGGGAAACATTCAAAGTCCGCCAGCCCATGGACGAGGTCAAGCTGTTCGGTGAGGAGATAAAAGCCCTTGGAATAGAGTACAACCTGAATATCCTGTCTGATTACGGAGACGATCTTGCCACCCATGTTGACAATTTTGATGTCAAAAATATGCAGTTGGCGATTGAGGATTTCCCCAAAATCATTCTAAAATTGAAAGCCATGGGAGGTGAACACTGTGCCTACTGAAAATCAGATGCCCTTATTTTCGATTTTGATCGTTGATGACGAGGCCGAGAATATCAAACTTTTAGGCAGCCTACTTAAAGAAAACGGCTATGAGGCCGAATTTGCGATGGATGGGGAAAAAGCCCTGACCTGGCTTATGTCAAAACCCTTTGATCTGGTTTTACTCGATGTCATGATGCCGGGGATGAACGGATACGACGTGTGCCGTACCATTAAATCCCACCTGTCTCTGAAACATATCCCCGTGCTTTTTTTGACGGCAAAAACAGAGACTGAGGATATTGTCATGGGATTCGAGGTTGGCGGATCGGATTATATCACCAAGCCGTTCAAGCCCCCGGAGCTTCTGGCACGGGTAAAAATGCATGTCGAGATGAAAATCCTGAGGGGGCTGATCCCCATATGCGCCAGTTGCAAGGATATTCGTGATGACAAAGGCAAATGGACTAGGATGGAAGCCTATTTCCAGAGCCATTCCCTGGCCCAGTTCAGCCATGGGCTGTGTCCCAAATGTTCGGATAGATTATACGGCCATGAGGACTGGTATAAAAAAAAATAATCGGCTCTTATTTGTTTGTCTATAAAATCAGCATGGTAATTCCCAATATGACTGCCCTGATAAGGGACAGCGATAACGGATCGCGGGAATTGTCACTTTCCGAGTATGACGATGGCATGATGAAAAATTCAATGATCAGGTAAAAGTGCAATGATAAATAATACATGTTTAATGTGCGTGACGACCATGCTCGTTGGGTCATGGTTAGTGATTGTGACCCAGGTCGATGTAGAAGGCACAGCGCGCCGTGCCCCTGTGAAAAAAAAAGGTCGGTTTACATAAAATCAATGGTCAATGATGCAACGTCAGCGGATGTTTTCACATCGTTTTCCACCGTGGTTAAATCAAATGTTTCAAACCCTTCAGGGATCTGGGTCAAGGTACCGTTTTCACCGTCAAACGTTCCTAAAAAACCCGTGTTGTCAAAGTAGGCCGGGTTCACAAGGCCAAGTACGAACAGAAGCCCATCAACACCTGGGGTGACATCATTGCCTGCCTGGACATACTCAAGTATTTCTATGATCTGTCCGTCGGTGATGGTTTCAGGCGTGAGGTTTTACGAATAGGATGGTGCCAATTCTTGCGTTGAAACAATGGTTGACAGTCGAATGAAAGAGGGGGACAAAGAATAATTCAATTTGTGCTCGGAAAATAAAAAATGAAACCCATAGGGAAAAATGCATACAAGTGTCAAGAAGATATGCTAAGGAATCATAGTCATTCGATTTAATCAATGTAACAATAATCCCTCTGCGACGTGATTTTGAATTGGTTCCATCAATCCATACAGGGGGGATATAACGGTTATTTCAAAAATGGGTTTTCGGCAAGGGAACACGAGAGAGAAACAGCAAAAAAAATTATGATAGCTGGCGGTATTGTTCTTTTTGCAGGTTTTGCAATTTCGGCATCGTTAAAAAAGAAAGACCTTTCAGCATAAATGCTAACAATAGCTATGTCCAATAAACATTAAAGTTCTTCGATATATTATCAATGTTGGTATAATGGGGAAGGACAAATAAAACATTCTAAAGAGTAAGCACTTATCTTCATTCGGAGTCAAAAAAATGAATAATTTGCCACATAAAACACAAAGAGTTTCTTTTGCATGTGCTTTACTGTTTTTATTTATTTTCGCAATATTCTTGTCAGGTTGTGGGAGAAAACACACCGTTGAGAGATGCTATGGTGTCATACCTTATGCCTCACCGGAAGTAGAAGCACAAGCCAAGTCGTTTCCACCACTGACATCAGACAAGCCAGTAATCTACATAATAAAAAAAGATGAATTCACAGGTGCAATTCCTTTTTACGCATGGTTGGATGGGGTTCAGGTGGCTATGATGTCCAGGGGCTCGTTCATTATGCTGCCGGTTGAGTCAGGTGAACATACTATTTCTGCTCATGTGGGCTGGAAAGGTCTTTCTGAGATGCACCATAGCAAAAAAACGTCTGCCTTGATTGAGTGTTTTCCCGGGAGAAGATATTTTCTTCTGATGGAAGCAGACAGTGGCAGTGCAAGACTTAAACAGATCCCGGAAAGTGAGGGAATAGAGACGGTTAAACTTTCTGATTTCATCCGAACATCCATAAAGTGACGAAGCAAAGGCTATAAAAAATCAGTGATTTATTCATCTGTTTATAGAAGGGTTTCAAATGTGATAAACAACAGAAATGAAATACAATACAGAACGTCCTCCTTTTACACATATAAAGCAGGTTTACGTGCACCTCTCACTCTGATCGGCAAAAGTCTTATATTATTTATAGGATGCTTCACATGCCTTGCGAGTTGTTTAACCCCTCCTTCTCCCCGGCCACTTCTCCACGAGGCCATTGATGCTGATGATTATGGCCGAATTGCATCCCTTGTTGTAACTGTGGAGAACATAGATGAACCGGATGAATTTTCTGACACACCGTTACTGCTTGCAGTGAGAAAAGGGCATCTGCAAACGGTACGACTTTTGATCGATAAGGGTGCCAATATTAATTACAAAAATCCAAGCACAGGTGAGACACCTCTTATTCGAGCTGCTAAGGCAGGCCATGAGGATGTGGTTAAACTGTTGTTGGAAAAAGGAGCGTCGGTGGCACAAACCGATAACACAGGTGGTTCAGTTGTTACCTGGGCCTGCCGGAAAGGGTTTGTCGGTACATTGAAAATTTTAATTGATCATGGTCTTACCCTGGAAGACTCGAATCAGTTCCCACCACTTCTTGTGGCTTCTTCCTTCGGCAGTATCGATGTCATCCGGTTTCTTATCAGTAAAAAATTCGATGTGAACATCCAAGATGACCAGGGGAGAACACCTCTGATCATGGCTTCCATTTTTGGTCACACCACGGTTTTGGATCTGTTAGTTGAAAACAATGCAACCTTAGACCTTAAGGATAATAATGGCGGAACTGCGATTTATCACGCAGCACGCATGGGCCAAACACGTTGCCTTAAGCGACTCATTGAACGCGGCGCACAGGTCAATATTCCAACCCTTAAAAATGAAACGCCCCTTTTCAGGTGTGCATTTAACGATGAATTAGCAGATTTGGTGCTGTCTCGTGGGGGGAATATTCTGGATGTAGAATTTAATGAAGATCAATTCAATTTTGCGGCGCATTCTTATGAATGGTTCGCTATTTATTTTGAAAAAAAGCTGTCCGGAGATTGCAAGAATAGAGAAGACATTGTTCAAAAAGTTGCCTTTTCCTATAAACTGGCTGCCAAATACTTTGAGAAGGCCTCGTTGGAAATGGAAAAAATTGCTGATGAGCTAAGAGCTGACCGAATAACAAAGGTTGTTGGTTCTATGGTTTTAAACTCTATGATAATCAGCCTTTCACATATGCAGGCCCAAGTAGAGGCAAAACAGAGGGCGGAATTAAGTGCGCTACGGTCCCCCAATGGAGTTGGAACAGGCTCGGGCCATGTTTTTTATCAGACATTTGTTCCAAATACCACAGGCATTCAAGGGCAGGAATCACAATACCGTGAAAAGGCAAAGGAATTTAATGACAAAGCGGATGAGTGTAAACAACGTTTGATTCAGTATTGATGGCGTCGAAAAAGTCCCATTCACGGAAAAATAATTCATGGATATTGATGAAGGACCATGTCCCACGTTGTGCTGTGTTGTTTCTTCTGGTCTTGGCGCCTGGGATCTGTGCCGGAGAAATGGGCTGTTATTTTTACAGACCACAACCCTACGGGTCCGAGGCCTTTTACAACCCCTGGAACAATGTGTTTGCCTATACCTTTGATACGGTTCAGCTTACGGATAATTTCGACACCCAAGATATGAGTGAACGATGGGACACGGTACTCGATCACCTGACCCATCCTGGTGATGCCATTGACGAGGATGGCGGAACTCGGGCCTTTGTCAACCGGCAGATTTTTCCCTTGGGCGGCGAGGACCATTCGGATCGTTATTGTATGACCCCCAATTATTTCCTGCACCTGTTCGGAGGCGGACTGGTTTACAGGAAGGATGCCGAATACTTTCAGCAAAAAGGCATTCCCGCGCCCAGAGCCTGTTCTGCCATTCTGGCCATGGCCGGCGAGATTGTCCAGGAAGTCATCGAAAAGAAAAGCACAACATCGGACGACGAAGTGGCAGACGTACTGATTTTCAGGCCCCTGGGCATTCTTCTATTCAGCAGCGACATGGTTGCCGGATTTGTCGAGACCCATCTCTGCCCGGCCGTCTGGCCCCACCTCCTGCTCTATGATGTTAACGATGAAACCCTTCTCAACGCAGGCATGAACTACGTCATCCGTCCAAACTTACTGGGATGCGAATCTGTTCGCCTTTTTTCATTCATCGGCATGAACAACATGATCGGCCTTTCCCATCGGATAAGTCCGGAAACTTCATTATCCTGGGGCCTGGGGCTCGCCACCTGCCGGGTCGATCTCTCCCGTGACATTCCGGCTGAATTCCGATACAGCGGCGGGGTTTTCTATGACCGCAACAACAGCCTCCTGTGGTCCGTCATCATCAACGGAACGGAAAACCTGAAGGTCCGTCTGAATGTCTACCCCACAGCCAAACCCATCTGGAACAAACTCGGCTTTTTCGCCGGCCTCACGGATGACAGAAAAACCGCCCTGGGCATCACATTCAATTTCCCCTTTGGCATGGGGGTGTCGTTTCATTAAATTGATTGAGAAGTGCTGACACCCGTATATTTTAAAGTTAGAGTTTAAATAATATGGATAAAAAACGATTTCTCGAACATAAAATCAACCAATTATTGAAACTATTCCCAAATCACGCGACCATGCGACCCCATTCGCACCGCAAGCTTCAGGCATTTTCAAGAGTGTCCAGGTGATTAGCCAAATACGTTGGCAATGGACGAAAGGATGATCAAGGCCATAAAAGGAATGCAGTGCATACCTCTGGTTTTGGGTTTATGTGTGAATTAAAGGTCACATGCTGTGGCATAACCTTCATATTTTTATCCCGTATTTTCTATAGGTATTATTTTAGAAATATTCACCTGTCATTGATATTAAAATACAACGTCCCAATACAGTCAACCGTACAGGGCTTAAGCGAATTACACAAAAAAATGTGCGAGCTAATGGAAATTCCCGCTTTCGTATACCAAAACCTCAAAGATAGATGGTGGTTATTTGAGCCTAACTAACTGTTTATTCTTGATTTAAAACCTATTATTCTTGAATTATTTTTTCAAAGAGCGAAATGTTGGGTTTAAGGTTGTTTTAGGGGGTGATTTTAATGGTATTTTGTTTTATTTCAGTTTGTTAATGCGGCCTGACCCCATTTGAGGACCCCTGAACGACTGGCCCCCTCTGAACGACCCCCAATCAGCAATGCCAATCATCCCCAGCGGAAGGCTCCCGTGCACCCGGCTTGTTCTGTTTCGTTCTACGATTTTGGTGTTAAGGAACCATTCAAGTATTTATGCACAATACTTGAAATAAGTGTTTGATAAGGTATACCTTCTTCAATTGCCTTGATCTGTATTTGATGGTAATCCTTTTGAGAAAGACGAAGATTTATCCTTTTATCTTTTTTCAAAGTATTTCGCGCAGCTTCTATCGCTTTTGTTTTTTCACCGTCAAAGTTATTAACGGTCCGCCACTCATCACGTTCTATCGATTCCATCAGGTCTTTTTCTTCCTGATCGATTGGTGTAAATGCTTTTTTGTTAATTTTATTCATCATTCCCCCTTTAATCCGTATTTTTTTGTATATTTACGGCTTGGAAAAGCTGTTTTCAAAAATATCTCATCATCATTTTCCACATAAGGTACAATGATCGCATAGTTTTCGATTTCTAAAACATACATCCTTTGATTGGGATATCCTGGATTCTCCTCAATTCCAATAACCTGATCTGACTCAATTAAAAAGGCTATCTCCTCAAAGGAAATACCACGTTCGCGCTTTAAAATTTCGTTTTTGTCAGAATTCCAATTTAAATATTTCATTAAAGAAATATATGACTATGTCTGCCTTTTGTCAATTAATTTTGGAAGTTTGGGATACAAAACAGAGCGTTTTGGATAAACGCTCGTTTTAATGGCTTTTAGGTTTTGTTATGGGCTTTTTCATGATTCTCATTTCATTATATGATCTTCTGCCTATGACTAATTGAGAGAGTATTCTATTGGGTCGATGGGTTGGTCGATGTTCGATGGACGATGTTCGATGGGGTCGGATTCGATGGGGTCGGGCCACGCCAACCAGCTGAATTATTAAATAGGTTGATCGATTTGAGCCCAATTTTTGCCATTCGAATTGCATTTTTACCCTCAAAATTATCTGTTTAAGAACGATCCCATTTGCTATGATAATGATCATCAAGTAAAAGGGCTTCGGCTTTTTTTAAAGGATTTGAGCAGATTGCCGGGAGAATTCAGACAGCCGGCCTGTCCCTGCGTCTGGATAATGTGGTGGTCTATGGAGGCGAGATATCGCAGCAACATTCAACGGCGCGGTTGCTTAGATGGCGGGATGTGGGTAAAATTTTAAATCAGGCGCTATAGCAGTAACCGGGCAGTGAGCATATCAGGAACAAATATTAACAAATGTAGACATCTAACTCGGATTTACCTCGCCGATGCTGATGGTACGTTTGGACTCAGAAAGGAACCTAAGAATGAAAACTGAAGGAAAGTCAAAAGGAACTTGGATTCATCATGAAATGTTCTGTAGGCTTTGATTACGGCAAGGACTTCTTTAAGGCCCCGGGCAGTTGCTCCGGTTCTTAATGCAAGACCTTTGGTTCCCGGTTTTCCGGTAATAGCCGACGCCGTGTATTTTTCAACTGCCTCTCTGTTTCCGGCAAGAACGCTTACAAGGCCGGAATCTGAACAGTTGATGCCGAAGTGTTTTGTGAGGATAATCACTTGGGGGGAATTAGGGGCCAGTTCTCCCCGGTTGAGTTTTTCGAGATCCGAGAACGCATTGTCTGTGATCCGCTCATAAATGACACCAATTTCATCTGCTCCGATACCCACATCACCCGCAGGAACATCGGACAAAGGCCCGATGCCGGATTTGTAATAAAGGAAGTCTGCGTAGGCACTTAATACCCGGCTCCGGGTATCTCCTTGTCCAAGATCGCCTATAATCCCACCCTTTCCGGTTGTAAACAAGGGGATGCCAAGGCCCAGGCATTTAAACAGCATGTTGGTGGACAGGGCGCCTTCACCTGAAAAGGACACGTGATGCGTGTCTGCCCGGATCCCGCCCTTGCCGATGCCGATGCCGTTCATGCGGATGAAAAGATAGTCATTCCCGGATGCCGGCTCTTTGAACGTTTCATAATAGATGTTCCGGAACCGGATAAGCTTGACAATTTCCATGTTGTTGAGGGGCCGCATATACCCCTTGTCATCTTCAACAATCGGAACGGTGGATGCGGCAAATATATTGTAAAGGGTGGCCCAATAATAATCGTTTTTCATGTCCGGCGATGGTGTGAAAAGATAGTGGCGTATCAGGTCAAAGGCCTTTCTTGCGACAACGATGTCATCCTCGTTGAGGAGTGCCACCAGGGGTATCAAATACTCTTTCTGCTTGTTCTGCCGCATGGTGGTGATCAGGTCCATCTTCTCCAGGTTGGTCGCATCTTTAAGCTTATCAAGAATGTCCTTGATTTCTCCCACCGGAACAGGATGGGATTTGAAAAGGACAGAACGACTGTACAGGGCGTTTTCAATGAAGGATTCTATTTCAGGATTGATCAGGTCATCACTGATGTGGTGTCCTCCCAGAAGTGCGTGTTTACACGGGCGGATTCTCTGATTAGGTTCTGTCTGCTGTTTTTCTCGGGATGCTCGTGTTTTTCATTGGGCATGTCAGAATTATACATATATATTATGAAAATTATACCCCCCTTTGGATCCTTAATCAAGGTAATTACGGGACATCAAGAGTCAGCCAGAGAAGGGGTGTTGAATAATATAAGAACGAACGCGCGTATAAACGGAGATCAAAAATCCATGGCGGATCATGGGTTGTTGTTGAGTGTGTCGATGTTGGTAGGGTCTCGAAAGGCATTATTTGATGCAACGAGTGCACGGTCAAATAGAGTTGTGCCACCCTTCGCACGTTCATGTTGACGCGAATGGGTGACACAGCACAAAAAAAGTTAACACAATGGCCGTGGAAAAAAAGAAAAGGAAGAAGAAAGAACCGGGAGACCATAAGTTCTTAGCTGTTGAGCTCGTGTGACGACGGCTGCGCCTTCCATGAGATTTAAGGCAATATCGACAACTGTTCGGTCTTCAACATTTTCAAGGTATGAGCCTTTGACCCAGGCATTAAACGCGCCCATGGACGGACCTGTGCATATCTGGTAGTCAAGACGCCGTGATGTATCGCCTGACATGGCCCAGTTGGCGCTGTTCCCCAGGTACCATCGGAAAATCAAGGCCATACGGTATTTTGAACTTTTTTCTGCTTTTTCAATTTCACCGGGATTTCGTGATGAAAAAAAGCTGTGGGTATCGGACCAGATTTTATCCAGAGACGAATGGAATAAATCTTTTTCAAGTTTTGCTCTTATAGGCGCGGGAATGGATTCAATGGAATCATAGGCCGAATAGAGCTGCCAGAGTTGCCCGGCACGGCTGCTGAAGAGAGTTCCGCGTTTGAGGACCTGTACTTTGACGCCGAGTTCAAACATGTCGGCCGCCGGTGCCATGGTCACATCAGCAACCCCTGCTGCAGCAAGCATTTTCCGTCCATCAAGGGATAAGCCCGACTCCACTGCCGACTGATTGACGGACCCTGTGAGAACATAGGCCGCACCCATGGAAAAGGCTGCTGCAACAGCTGACGGCGTGCCCAATCCTCCGGCTGCACCGAGCCGAATGGGTCGGGTAAATCCGTGGGTTTCAACTTTTTTGTTGCGAAGATCAAAAATCGTGGGGAAAATTGCCGTGAGCGGACGGTTGTCGGTGTGTCCTCCTGAATCGGCTTCCACGGTAATGTCTTCAGCCACCGGTAGCTTCAAAGCAAGGGTTGCCTCTTGCTGGGTGAGTTTTCCTTGGGAAACCAGATGGTCAAGGATGGCTTTGGGTGGTGGTGACATGAAAAAATCAGCGACTTCCGGTCTGGACAGTTTCGCAAATACATGGTTGGTCCGCTGGATGTTGCCGGATGGATCCACGAAAAGACCCGTGGCTGAATATCGGACGATGCTGGGTGATAGAGACATGAAGGCGGAAGCGGATACCCGATGCACTCCTCGTTTCAGATACAGGTCCACAATGGCATCTTCAAGGGCAGGTTCTGTGGGGGAATGGATAAGATTGCTTCCATAGGATAACTTTTCACCCCTGAATGACGATTCGATCTCTACAAGAGCTTTTTCAACCTCACTGGGTGAAAGGCCTGCCGATCCGAAAAAACCGAGCATTCCGGCATGGGCCATGGCCGATACCATGGAACTCGACGTCAGTCCTCTGTACATGGCCCCGGCGACATAGGGAAAACGAACAGAATGTATTTCCAGAAACGATCTGTCCCCCAGCCATTCGGGATAAAGGGGAGGGAGGGTCGCCATGACGCTATAGGATGGAGCACGTGTATGATTTAAGTGGGCATCGTTGTCAATGAGTCCAAGGCGATTCGTCGCGCTCTCCTGCACGATATGCAACCAGGTCCGAAACTCGGGGATAAGGGCGTTAATGTCTTCAATGGAATAGGCCGGATAGCTCATCGGGCCTGATGACATATTTAGAATGGGTTGCTGGGAATGGGTCATAGTTATGAATCCTTCATTAAAATATGTTTAATTCCATGATCAATATATAAACCAAAATTGTGCGTATAATGACTTATATATGAGCAATATAATGAATAAATTAATTGATAATAATGTTGATTATACAATCAAAACTTTTCAAAAAAATGAACGTTTGTCAAGGTAAATTATTTATAATTTTAAGAAATTGCTAAATGTTTAACTTGCTAAAAAAATTATAAAATTTACATTTTGTGTCTGTGGAATATCACACATAATCGCTTTAATAAAATATATGGAACTTATTTTGATGAACTCGTAGAAAGTCGACAGATGGATGTCCATGGAAAAAGGTCCATAGGCCAAACACTATAACGCCGCATATGGGACTTTTTACGACGCCATCTATTTTGTTGCAACAATGAATTGCGTATATGAATATCTATCGATCCTGTCAAACGTGAATTGATGCTCTGTTAAAAACGTATTCCAGTTGATTTTCATAAAATCCTTGAAGGTTCCTGGCTCCATAATAGGAATCGTGCATTTGAAAAAAATTCGTTTGAAAAAGTTTCGTGGAACCGCCCATTCAGTAATATAAAAGACCCCCCCTTTTTTAAGGACACGGAAGATTTCAGCCAGTGTTTTTTGAACGATGTCTGGTTCCATTTCATGCAATGAGAGTGAAATGGTGACAATATCAAAGGTTTCATCGCCAAAATCCATCTGTGTGGCATCCATTTCAAAGGTTTCAATCCCGGAAATATTTTCTTTTTTCATGTTTTTTCGAGCAAGCGCCAGCATGTCTTTTGACATATCAATGCCGGTAATGGCGACGTTCGGTTTGTTCTCGGCAATGAGTATGACGCTATGGCCTGCGCCGAAACAAACATCCAGAAGGCGTTGGTGCTTATTGGATATATTATTCAATAACCCGTATCTCGGGCTTGATTTTTTGTTTGAAAAATAGATTAAATCCATGATTCCGTAAATTTTTGAAAGGAGTTTGAATTTTAATTGAATTTTCTGTTCGTACGTGCTCATTAAGACCCTCTTTGTTTAATGATTAATATACATTCATGTTTGTTCGTTAAATCAGTTATGAAACGTTCACGTATCAGATACTGAATCCGAACGTGGTAAAAACATCTTCAAGGTCATTGTAGATTTTTTCCGGTGTCAGATTATATTTTTCAAGAGAATATTCATGGGTGCTTTTATATGTTGAGTGCCGTTTCTTCTCGGCTGAAAGTACTGCTTTAAAATCATCACTTATGTCCATGTCAAAGTGGTGATAAACCTCCTTGATAATTTTTTCAGGATCTTTGACAAGGTCATCATATAAAACGATGGCAATGCGTTTCTTGTCTATGCGTGGCAGGGCTCTGAGCATATATTTATACATATCAACATTAATATTATACAATCGTTTGAACTCAGGTGAATCGCAAGGCATGGGGCCGGATATGCTTTCCCAGACTGTGCCGAACAGATTGAGTGTGGATGGAATTTGCTCCAAGGGATTTCTGACCAGTAAAATAAAACGGGAATCCGGAAAATGATTGGACATTTCCCATAGTTTCGATGTGGAATTCGGATTTTTTGAAAGGAAGATTTTTTTCTCACCATGAACAGTCATATGGCGCTTCAGACAGTTCTCATAATATGAAAGCAATTGGTTTTTGTCTGACTCTTTAAGTGTCTCAAACTGATTCATATCCTCCATCTTTGATAAAAAGGGGAAGAGGAAATGGAGATCAACACTCCAGAAAGCAAAGAAGAAGAGAGCTTCTTCTTCTTCAGCCTGATTGATACTGACCTTGTGGATGTGGTTGACATCAGAAAAAATTTTTGTCTCTTTTTTGTTCATCCAATGTGTCAATTTCCCTTTGAACAGACATTCAAGGCAATGAATCAGCCCCAGAATGATCTTTCGAAATAGGAGAGATGGGAAAAAAACTTCATAGGTTTTAAAGTATGCATAACGGTTTTGATCTTTACATAAAAGCCTGTGAAAAAAGGTGGTGCCACTTCGGGCATTACCAATGATAAAGATTGGTTTCTTAATTCGGACCTTTTTAAACCTATGAAATAAAAAATGATCTAAGAAAAGAGCGATGTTATTTATAACAATACCCGGTAAGAACACCATCCAAATAGCCAGCATGATAAAAAACCGTTTTATTGACAGGGTGTGAAATGAAAAATACATCGCCTGAAAAAAAGGTTTGAAATGAAATTTCATTGATTTGCCTTTCTATTTTAAGCGTATGTCGAACGTCAGGATAGACACTATAACGCCTCATATGCCATCATAATTTAATACGAAAGAACGGGCGTACACAACGCATGTTTCTGTAATTGAACCAGGTCTTCGGGATGTTTATGTCCCATGATGGATATACGGATAATGACCATGCCCTTGTCACTGGGTGCGATCATTGTATTGATATCCGTCTTGACTCGTTTTTTGTATTTTTTCCCCACAAGTGTCAGGCTAAAATCGTTTGATCCTATGGTTTGATCGTTTGTTGCATAAAAATTCGTACTGTTCCGGGCATAGAACGATATGGACCATGAGCAATCCGGAACAGGTGCGGTAAAACGTACCGGATGTTTGGATACATCGTATGTGCAAAGGGAATAGAGAAGATTCGGATCAGGTTTCGGAACATTTCTCAATTCAGGGGACGGTGTGCCCGTGTGGAAAAAAGCATTGGTCTGAGTTTTATATTTGTACGTCATCTGATGAAAGGCAATGAGCATGATGACATTGGGCAAATAGTACACAATCAGGATATGTAGAAAAAAAGCCAATGAAACAGTCAGAAATGATATAAATGCAAATTTCATCATTTTCGATTCTCCCGTATAATCGTCGGGAGATTGATTCTGTCAGGATGACTGATCATTTCCTTTGGAGGGTGGTTAATTCGAAGCATGATGCTGAATTTATCCCCTTTTTTTCCTGTATACAGCCAGTGTCCATCTTTTTTTCCCGAGGATAAGTGAATCGTATATGTGGCCTCATTGTTTTTTTGGACATCAAAATTGCTGTATGAATAACGGTTTTCAGGATTTTTCATCAGATATCTGTCTTCGGCATAAACCGTGATGTTCCACCAGCGGCATTCCAATTCACCTCCGTTTAACCGGTAATCATATTCAGCCATGAGAGGTTCTCCGGAATGATCCGTTTCAGCAACAAAATAGATTTGCTCATCTTTTTTCAAACCAAACAAAGCCGTGAGTGTATACCAGGTTCGTGTATACATTCCTCCTTCATCACTTCCGTTAGGTAATATGATATACCAGGGACCCACATAGGTTCGGTCTCTTTTTTCAATGTACTTCATGCTGATATAAGCCAAAGAAAGAGCTAAAATCAGGGCAATTGAAAAAATTTCAACAAACGTTATAACCATTTTCATATTTCCTCTGTTCACGTGTGGTCGTTAAACCACTTCATCGTATTTTCAATGCCTTTTTCATACGTGTAGGTAGGATTCCAGTTTAATGTATCTTGAGCGTTTTTAATGGAAAAACGCCATTTTGAACCCAAGTTTTTTACAGAATAGGTGGTGAGCAAGGGACGACTCTTTATATGCAATAACTTCCATAGGACTTCCATGGAAAAACCAAAGGCATAAGCAAGTTTATAGGGGATATATTTCCGTGAGAATTTGAGGCCTAAATAATGTGAAAGTTTCGCCGTAAACTCCTCAAAGGTGACGCTGATTCCGTCATGGGCAATAAACCCTTTGCCAATGGCATTGGGATTTGTTGCCATGGCCATGAGTAAATCGATCAAATTATCGATGTAAAGGGGCCAAACCAGGGCATTTTTTCTCCAGAACATAAAGATTTTGCTCTTAAGGGCTTCGGCCATGGGTGTAATGAAGGTCGTATCTCCAGGGCCATAGACCCAGCATGGGTAAATGATACTTACAGGCAATCCCTTTTTTTCATAGTCTTTTACAATTCGTGTCGCCTTTATTTTGGAATCTGGGTACGGCTCATTCCAGCAGCAGTATGGATCATTTTCGGTGAAAATTTTATCTTCACCGTATCCAAAGACATCATTGGTACTGATATAGATTAGTAATTTAATATGGGATTCAAGGGCTGCCTGACAGACATTTTTCGTTCCGTTAATATTGACATCATTGAACAATTCAGGATCACCCCAATCTGAAACCAGCCCGGCCAAATGAAAAACAACATCCACATCATTCATGGCATTTTTCAGTGTTGTGCAATCTCTGATATCACCTTGGACAAGTTCAATTCCTTTGTTTGTAATCTCCTCAATTTTAGCTCTATTTGAAGCCCTGACAAGTAATTTTATGGAATATCCTTCGTCGGATAACCGTTTGACAAGATGAGAGCCAATAAAACCGGTCCCTCCAGTAATAAACGCTTTTTTCATTTTCGCCCCCAAATCATAACCCCTGTATGACGTATTGTACTAACTTCCTGATAAATTATGGTAAAATTATCCCCTAATGGACTTATTTTCTAAGTCCAATAATTTTACCCACGATTCGTCCTATAAATCCCTGTGGACAGAATTCAAACGGACAGGTTGAACATGCAAAAACAGACAAACAGCCGAACATGACAAAATAGATAAAGCACCAGAACATGGCATAAAGATCCATATCTAATTTCAAATAATAGTAAAGCGGATAAAGAAAAATGAAGGACCAGATGAACATATCAAGCCATAGTCCCAGTTTCATGGATTTATTTTCCTGCTTTTTAAAAAGCTTGGCCGTCATTTTACCATAAAAACATGAACAGTTCTCTCCATAGTATGGGCATCTGGCACAGACAATATAACGTATCACATAGAGTTTTACTCCAAAAGCGATGGTCCAGATCAGGAATACGAAAAAACCGACTTTAAACGTGCCGTATAACCCTGCCAAGAAAAAAATAAATACCATAAACGATGTGATCTTCGTCACGATAGGGTTCCACGGAGGATTTTTAGGATATGCGCATCCATCTTGAATCAATACCAGATTTTCGTGTTCATTTGGTTTTTTATCCGTCATGGTATTTTCCCTTTTTCCCGTAAATGTGTTTAAACATGATTCAATTCCAACAAACAACTAACGTAAGATAGCGGCATTATTCCTTTGCACTTTTGTCAAGGCCTGTCAAGATCATTGCCCAATGGCCGACATGACGGTTTTTTAAATTAGGATAGGGATTTTTTTTTGTTTATCCATTAACGGATTCAACCGAGCCAAGGGTACTGGATGACATGTCAGAGAAGGTGGGCTTTCACCCACCTTATGAACATTAAATCTTTGCAAAAATCCCGTATACATAGGTCTGATACGTTGTGTATTTTCCATCCTTATAGAGTTTTGCACGGATTTTTTCCAGAACGTGTGATTTGAAAAAATCGGCATCTTTAAACATCTGCATGGCCCCTGCGATATCACCGGTACCAAGAAGCCAGTCAAACATCTCTTCCGGGGAATCAAAGGAAAGTTCAACAAATCCTTCTTCCATTTTAACAGGATTAAAACCATATTTGACGACCTTCTTTTTTAATTCCCTCATATCTTCCGGTAAAAAACATGAAATGTCGAGAACACCTTTTACCATATCCGGATATTCAGCCATGATTTCCATGATGCATGATTCAACCTCAACAATTGTTCCACGCTTACTGACAGCAAGGCCCAACTGGCCCCGATCTTTCAATGCTCTATGAATGTGTGTGAAGAAAGGATCCTGGGGGACATATTCAAGGGCCCATGTGCAAAAAATGCCATCATATTCATTGTCCGGGGCATTTTTAAGATATTCTATGCCATCAACATTCAAGAATGTTACTCGTTCATCGTTTATGCGGCTTTTACAGATGTCGATCATATTCGATGAAAGATCTATCCCTGTTATCTTATAAACATCATGACCCACTGATTTCATTAATTTTTTTGTTATATAACCCGTTCCACACCCAAAATCCAGGAGATGCCATGGCTTTGTATTTGAGGCGATAAATTCAAGATCAACGATTTTATCCGAGACAATTCCCATTTTATCGTTCCATTGATCAAATGATTGAGCCGCAGAATCATAGGACACTTTAAAATCAGCTGTGTCAATGATATTGACCTTATTCGTGAGATACCGGTAGGTTATTTTTGAAACACTCCGAAATTGTCTCCATAAACTTACATCGACACGTTTGTTAATGAAATAATCCCATCCCATCTTTGAGTATACTTTAATTTGAGCAAGTTCCATGTTCATCACCTTTTCTTTTGTAATATTATGTTAGAGCATCAGAAGTCATCTGTTTAATTTTTTAAAAAATCAGTGATTATTTTTATAAGCTTCATTGAATAATCACCGGTTGATTTTGATGTTTCCCATAGGTTACGTGCTGCGGTGCTTGGGAATAATGTGTTGTTGATGAAAACACCTTTTTGGGAGTCGATATTTGAATAAACGGTTCCGGCTTTGACTGGGGTGAACTGGTTTGAATTCATCTCCTTAAGGAAAGCCTCTTCTTTTTCAGGTGGAATGGTAAAGCACAATTCAAATTCACCATGGATTCCTGATAAAAAAGACAGGGCAGGTATGCCGAATTCTCCCAGCATTTTTACGGCTGGATGGCTGATCGAATCAACGTCATCAATGGATATGGCCACAGAGTTTAATCGATACAGAGAATCGATGGTGAACATAAGCCCATCACTTGTATCCATACATGAGGTGGCGTATTTGGAAATAATCTGAGCTTCTTTGATTCGTGCTATGGGTTTGTAAGGGTATTTGTCTGTGAGGTCGGGGAATAATAATTTCGTTACTACAAAGGTGTTACCCAAGCCGACAGGACCACTTAAATAAACAAGATCCCCAGGGTTCATTCCCGTTCGTTTCATCACACTGTTTTTATCAACAAGACCGAGGGCGGTGGCACCAAGGGCCGGAACGCCCGTGTTGTAATCCCCTCCGATGGAACCACAATCGTGGGCCTTACAGGCCTCAGCCATGCCGTGAACGATTTTTTCAACAAACGCCTTGTCCCAATCCGGGGAAACCGTCATGGACAGCAACATGCCGATGGGTTTTGCTCCCACGGCAGCAAGATCACTGAGATTGACAACCATGGCCATCCAGCCTATTAAATGAGGATCTGAATAAAGACCTTCGGTAATCTCTTCGGAGATGATATCCGTTGTTGCCGCCAGATAGTTTGTTCCCAAGCCGATGTCAAGAATCTCCGAATCACTGGTATGTGTTTCATTGACAGAATAGGGTGATCGGGGAAGAATTCTGGAAAAAGAACTGATCAGGGCAATCTCGGAAATATCATTCAGTGTTTTGTCTATTGACATACGGTTAACCCGCCTTTTATCAATTTAATATTAACTTTTTTAACCATTCGGACCTCTCCGTCCATCTCAAAGGTTGTTTTTTCATCGACGTTGACTTCAACTTCTTTTGCATTCCACGATTTTGTTTTTGGCCGGTTGAGAAACTTATGCCTCCAAAGATTGAAGGTTGAGATGAATTGCTCGGCTTTATTCATGTTCTCGGAAAGATTCACACAAAAATAATCACTTTGAGGCGTGACTTCGGTATCGTATTTAAAGTCTCCGGCAAAATTAGGGTAAATAAGAAAACCAAGATTTGAAATCTTTGTATGATGGTCTTCCCCATGGATTTCCAGTTTCGCTTTAAAGTTTTTATATTTGATAAATACATTTAAACCGCAATAGTAGATACACCCGCACACCCATTTGGGCTTCAACCAGCTGGATATTTTATCGCAGTTGTTAAACATTTGGTTGATATCTGCTGTGGCTCCCATGCTGCCATTTATAATGAAATATTCCGATGCGGATTGATCATTCTCCGTGATGTAGTCTGCCTGGGCAATATTATGTTTAATGGGGTTTGTAAAATCTATTTTAACAGGTATTCCCTTAATCATATTCGGTTTTATCATGGGTTTGTGAAAATCATTGCTGGAACCCAAGCCTATTGCGCCAAACGCAACGGCGTTTCGTGTTGCCTCAGGGAGTTCCATCATCGCGTTTGCCAATGAATGAACCGTTCCATCCCCTCCACCGGCTATAAATGTTTTTTCCCCCATCTCAATATGTTTGTTCAGAGAGTCCAGTGGATTTCTTGGAATATCTTCAATGACAATATCTGAGCCCATTTTTTTTACTTTTGCGCGAAGATCATCATAAATCTTGCTGAGTTTTTTTCGGCCGGTGTGATTATTAACGGCTGGATTCAAATAAATGATCATTTTGGTTGCCTAATGTTTTTATGATTGTGTCCCATAGCCTTGCGGCTCAATTGAGACGCAAGGCTATGGGGTTATATGTTTAAACCTGAGTTTTTTCAGGTCTTGCCTTTAGAACCATTTCAAACAGGATGTAATTGATCAAAAGAAAAGGTATCCAATCCGGTTTGAACGCGATGATAATGGCTGAGCAGTATAAGATGAACGATCTAACGACCGTTGCGATGGGGCCGTTGGATTTTTCCTCGTCACGGATGATGTGCAGCTGTATTTGTGCGATGATATTTAATATGGCCGTAAAGATAAGAAGTGACAGACTTGCCGTTGCCGCGAATCCGCCCTGTTTCAAAACAGGTTGAATGGCCAAAAAGGTAAAGATGATGGATAGAGCGGCTAAAATATCACTGTAAATTGCACTGGCAAACCAACCGAATCTGACCTGGAAGGTGTTGTAATTTGTTGCACGGTCTGCTGAGATATCCTTGAAATATCCGGCCACAACAAAATTGCAATAGGCGAAGAAGACAAGAAGTACCGTATAGAACATGGGCAATGACGCTTCGTTTGGTGGGAAAAATGATTTCATGACATCAAAATTGGGATCCATCATTCGTCCTCCAACGGGTATCATTGCAGCAATCCATGAATTCCATGGAGGTCCTCCCCACCAGGTCCGTTTGAAAAAGACATAGGTTGACAGCCCCAGAACCAGTACAAAACATGGCGCCAGGAGCCAGGGATTGATATAGGCCATGACAAGCCCGCCACTTGTGATGAGCACAAAACTTACCAGGAAGACGGCCTTCTTGGTTATTTCACCCCTGACCAGGGGCCTGTAGGGTGAGGATATGGCATCGGTATCGGTTTGAAACACATCGGTCATGGCCTGGCATACACCATAGGAAAGAAAAAAAGACGGAAATACCAATAAAAGATGAAAATAGTTCGTATCCGGAATATGGGCCATACCCACCAGGGCTGCTGTCCCTGATATGAATAAAAGATATGGGCGCATGTGAATCCAATATTTTTTCCAGAATTCAAAATGATAGACCGGAAAAGGCGTAACAGAAGAATGGTTGTCATAACATGTGTCTTTTACATTCATTTAGAATCTCCTCATTTGAAAATATCAAAAATAACTATCATTGATGTCATATCCTTACTTGGCGTTAAAACGATGCCAGGATCTTCCTGGCTCTTTTTTATGATTTTTAGTTATTCATTGTACGTTTTCAATCCGGACAATGAATAACTTAAAAAATCGGATGCATTGTTTATTGTTTGTTCATTAATCCACATTCACGTCCCACTGTGTCGAGTACGTGGAGTAAACTGTCCATATCCTCCTGGGTATGCGTACTCATGACGCTGACTCGGATCCGTGGCCGTGTGACGATGGGGAAGACCACCGTATTGAGAAAAATGCCTGCCAACTCAATTTCACGGGAAAGCTTTACAATGTCGACGTTATTTGGAATGTATATGGGAATAATGGCCGAATCGGTTTCAACATCAAGACCCATGGCTCTCATCCCTTTCACCAGATAATCCACATTGCTTCGAAGTGTGTCGAACATCTGAGGATTCTCGTCCATAACCTCTATTCCGGCAAGGATGGAAGCAATGTGAACAGGGGCCAGGGAAGCTGAAAAGAGATATGTTTTTGAGAAAAACCTGAGATAATCAATGACGGATCGCTTTCCTGCCAAAAAACCACCGGATGAGGCAAGGGCCTTGCTGAACGATCCCATGATCAGGTCAATTTTCCCTTCAAGGCCAAATAATTCGATAATACCATGGCCATGTTTCCCGATGACGCCAGTTCCGTGGGCATCGTCGACAACCAGGAAACCGCCATGGGCCTTGGTGATCTCGTAGATTTTATCCAGGGGAGGCACATCACCGTCCATGGAGTATACCCCTTCGATGGCCACATATTTATTGACTTTCCCACATTCTTTGGCCTTGATCAGGGCTTTTTCGAGATCAGCCACATCATTGTGGGCAAACAGCCACTTTTCACCCTTTGAAATTCTGGCACCTTCCACGATGGATGAATGGGCCAGCTCGTCATGGATGATCACGTCATTCTTATGGACAAGAGCCGTGAGCCAGCCGAGATTTGCGGCAAAGCCTGATGAGTAGATCACGGCATCTTCGGTTCCTTTCATTCTGGCAAGGGCCTTATCCAGTTTTTTGTGCAGGGTTGTTGTTCCATTGCCCATGGGGGGGCCACCCAATCCAACACCGAATTCATCGATATAGGCTGTCATCTTTTTTCTGACATCGGGATTGTTTGCAAGGCCCAGGTAGTTGTTCGCTCCGAACATCACAACCTTTCTTTCCTCGCCGGTCACATGGTCTTTGATCACCATGTTTGTATCGGTGGGAGAAATAACTTCCCTCATGACCGGGGCACCATCGGCAAGCTGTTGATGGAATGCTGCGGAAAATAATTCTGTTTTATCATAAATTGGAGAGTTATCGAGTTGATTAAAGAAGGCCATTCCGTCAAATACAGCATCATTGTTGAATGTGCTTGAACCATCGGAATTGGTTGAAAGATTTTTGGGCATGCTCACAGTGCCTTTAATTGAATCAATGGCAATGGCCATGGTCTTCACTGTTTGATGCTCGAATATCACCTGGACGGATAGTTCAATGTTGAATTCTTCACAGATTCGTGCAGCTAATTTCGTCGCCTTGAGTGAATCCCCACCCAGGTTGAAGAAATTTTCAAATTTTCCGATGTGTTCAATTTCAATGACTTCTTTCCAGATAGCGATGAGGCTGATTTCCGTACTCGTCAGCTCGGTGTTTTGATCGGTGTCGAGGGACTCGGTCATTTGAGCGGCATCATCGGCTGTGACAATGTTTGTAAACTCATTGTTTTTGAATTGTTTACGAAGCTCAAACCGTTTGATTTTTGCCGTATGTGTTCTGGGGATCTCATTGACAGGGACAAGGATATCAATTTTAATTCCAATGGCTTTCAAAAGCGCTTTGTTGATATGAGAGAGCATGACACAAAGTGCTTCCTTTGGCTCATTGGTTTTGACAAACAGGATGACGCTTTCCGTATCCATGTCCGGGCTCTTGTATCCCACCGTGGCAAGATCAAGCACGGATAATCCGGGTATCTGGGAGATGGTATCTTCAATGTCATTGAGGTAGAGGTTTTGACCGTTAACAAAGATAATATCTTTCAGTCGTCCGGTAATCACGAGCTGTCCATTGATAAGAAAACCCATGTCGCCGGTTCTCAGCCAGCCATCACAAAAGAGATCTTCATTTGCCGAAGGATTATTGTAATAGCCTTTTGTGATGGTGGGGCCACTGAGTTGAATATGCCCCACTGTATTTTCATGGACAATATTATCATTATCATCGACAATGCGGATGGAAAGGCCTTGGCATGGGGCTCCGAGATCAGGGAGATCAATGCTGTTTTCTTCCGAGGTGGCTGGGATGATTTTGCTGTCCCGGAAAAACGCCTCTTTTTCCACACGATGAAAAACAGGAAGTTCGGATAGCTTTGAGGCTGTTATGCCGCTTGCGGTTTCCGTCATGCCGTAACCGAAACACATGGCCTTTGCATCCAGACCGTATTTGCTGAATTTATCGATGAATTTTCTTGCAGCTGTTACCGAAACAGGTTCGGACCCATTCCCGATCATTTTGATACAGGATAAATCAATCCCTTTCATATTCTCTTCCGTGATATGGGTGGTCAGCCATTTTATGGCGAAATTGGGAAGGGGAATGTAGGATATCCTGTAACGATGAATCAATCTCAGAAACAGGGCAGGATTTTCGATAAAAAGCTTGGGTTTGATGGTGATCTGGTTCATGCCGTTGATCAAGGGCCCCAGGTGAAACATGATGATGCCGATGACATGGGAATAGGGCATCCAGTTCCCCAGAATGATATCATCGAAACCCATATTCAGATTTGCCGAAACCCTGTCACCCTTAATCATCAGAAATGAATCGAGAACATATTTGCCTGGCTTTGTGCTGTTTAACATGCTGCCCACAAAGGAGTCCGACAGATTTGTTTCTGATTTATTTGATGGATTGGTTTTGTTTTTTTTGAATAATTTTCGCCGGACAACATGTGAATTAAAGCCAAGTGCCACTGTTCGAAAATCGTTGGCTGGGACATCCGCGAAATGCATGGCACCTAATTCCAGGGCGGACAGGAGATTCTTATGGGTGAGAATCACGCCCTTGGGATCTCCGGTGGCTCCTGAGGAAAACATGAGCATGGCTGTGTCATCTGATTTGGGACGGTGGATTTTTTTCTCAGGAGGAAACGCCCATCGAAGATCTGAAAAAACATGAACCTTTGAATTTTTTATATCTTTGAATTCTTCCGGGTTCCGGTCTGTTATGATGCATGGATTCTTAAGAATACCGCATACTTTTGCAAGCCTTTCCCCACTCTCAATCATGGAGCCATCCTCGGGTGTTGGCAGGGGGACAGGAATATAGCCCCCCAGGATCGCTCCCCAGAATGCTGATAAAAACGCAGAAGGCTCTTCAACCTGGAGAACAACCTCATCTCCCGGGCTTAAGTCCTTGCTTCGAAGGCCACCCAGCACACACTTGGCGCTATGATAAAGCTCGGCATAGGTCTGTGTCTGGGCTGCTTCATTTGCGTCTATATTTATGATGCCCTTGTCCGGAAATATAGCTGCAGTTAATTTTATAACATTGGGCAGGGTTCTTACAACCAAGGGCATCACCTGAAATTTGCCACCTGCAGCCCCTTTGGTAACCGCAAGGAAGGGGGGACCCAACCGATCCACAGGGGCTGTGGTTGTTCGGTCACTCATTTTTTTCATATTTAAGGTATCTGTCATCGCATACGTAAAGCTCATTTCCTTCATCCTCCTTATTATTAATTTATTCCTCTATTATTTTTGTTGGGTTCCTTTTGGTTTTATTCCTAAAATACGCCACGTTATTCGAGACATTTTCCCAACGGGGCAGATGGTCAAAGGGCATATTGAACAGGCTAATCGGGTTAATATGCTCACCATAAGAAAACATGCGAAACAATATAACATCGTGAGTACATACATTTTATATTTCAAAAAATAATAGAGAGGATAAATAAATATGATGCCCCAGAAAAGGGTATCGATCCACAGGCCGATGACCATGGATTTATTTTCCTGTTTTTTGTGCATAAAGGTGACAAGCTTGCCAAAAAATGACGAACAATTTTTTCCGTAATAGGGACACCTGGCACATACAAAATAACGAATTCCGTAGATTTTTATTGCTGCCAGGATAAACCATCCTAAAAAATACATATAGCCCAACTTTGCCATGCCATAGGCACCGATACCAAAGAATAACAGAATCGGTACCGCCGTAATCTTGCTGACGTTGGGGTGCCAGGGTGGGGTCTCAGGACAACGGCAACCATCCTGCATGATGACGTGTTCATGATGATTATCGTTTAAATTATCTTTCATTGTTTTTCCTGACTATGATGAAAAAATTAATTATACGTTCGCCCCGATAAAATGGGCATTTCCTTATATATTCTCTGTGACACGAGCAAGTTCTTCGGTTGAAAAATTTTCAGTCGCTAATGTGTTTGATTTTTCGAAAAAAAGTATAAGTGATGGCAGTAAAAACAGATCGGCTAATAAAGCCATTATAATATTGAAAGCCGTCAGCAAACCAAAGGTTTGATAGGGTAAATAGGAACCGAAGCTGAGTATGACGAAGCCCATTGCCAAGATAATGGATGTACTGATAATCGACGTACCGACATTTTTATATGTCATGAGAAGCGACGATTCAACGGACAGACCCGATGCAATGTTCCGTTTAAACCATACAATAAAGTGGACCGTATCATCGACATTGATTCCCAATGTCACACAGACGATCATGACCGTTAAGGTGTCAAAGGGAATGTTAAGCCATCCCATTAAACCGATGGTCAAAAGGATCGGGACGGTGTTCGGGACCATACTCAAGATTGCAAGCTTTAAGCCTTTGCAAACATAGATCATCATCAGAAAAATAACGATACATGCGAAAATGAAGCTGGACATGAAACTCTCTTTGAGGTTGCTGTCAAGAGAGCTCCATAAATTGCTTGTTCCTGTAATGATATAGGAGTAGTCCGGGCCAAGGATTTTTTTGATGTTATAATCGATTTCAGCCATGTATTCATTTCTTTTTTCAAGGGCATTGTTGAATATCTGATAGGTTATCCGTGCCTTTTTCTTATCCCTTGAAATGAATCTGTTAATGGTTACCGAATCTCCAATCTCAAAGTAATCAATGAGTGTTTCCTTGGTTTTAGGCAGGGTGTAGAATTGATCGTCATCGTTGTTAAATGCCTTGTTTACCTCTTTGAAATAATTATTGATGGAAAAAGACGATGAAATGAATTTTCTCTCTTTGAGAGTTTCAAAATAGGACTGAATTTCTTCGATTTTAGCAAGGCTATCCGGGTTTGAGAAATCATTTTTCTCCGAGTTTGCTGTCACAACAACTTCCGAGTTCATGGTTCCGCCCAGATTTTTTTCAATAAACTTTAAATCAACGACCATCTGGTTATCTTCTTTGAAAACATTCATGGTGTTCGATTTAAAGGTGACTTTTGAAATGCCGAAGATGGATACGGCCACAATGACAACCGATGCAACCCTGATGAACGTTGCGCGTTTTATTGTAAATTCTCCTATAAAGGCCAGTAGTTTTATTATAGGATTTTTTTTCAATGAAGAATGTTCATCCGGGCCTGATGCCTTGATTTTACTGTTCTTACGGGTCAGTAGTAAAAGGGTTGCAGGGAAGAATGTGATGGTCATGACAAAGGCGATCATGGTGCCAATTGCCGTGTAAAGGCCCAGGATTTGGATGGGTCTGATGGTTGCCGTGAGAAAAGATACAAAACCCACAGCGGTTGTCAGACTGGTAAACAAGCAGGGTTGCCAGATTGCTTTAATGGTGCAGGAAACGGAACGGACAGAGTCATTGTTGTTCTCAATTAACTCATCCTTATAATGTGCAATGAAATGAATCAAATCTGCCATGGATACATTGATCAGGACGGCAGCCATAATGGAGGTCACAATGTTTATGGATTCTTTTGCCAATGAAAACAATCCCATAACAATGACGTTGATAATAAGAAGGGTCAAAAAGCATATGGTGTTTATGGTAAGACTTCTGAATAAGAATAGAATCACCGTTCCCGAAAGGAGAATCATCATGGGGAGGATGACCGTTAGATCCTCCACCGTGAGTTTGTTTTCCTCGGATTCGAAGAATGGCACACCGTTAAAATGGAGTTTAAGCCTGTCTCCGGCTAATGTTTCAGACATGGCTCTGATATTTTCCATAAGGATGATTTTTTGATTGGAATCACTTTGCCGTGACAGCTCAAAGGCAATGGCTGCAAGATTTCCGTTTTTAGATATAAGGCGGCCCACGATACTTTTGTTGCCCAAAACTCTGTCTTTGACCATGGATAGAGTGTCATCCGAGAGTTGACCTTCCGGAACGATCTTCCTGCTGCCTAAGGTGTCGTCTTCTGTAATGGATTCATCCTGTTGGGTAATGCTGTATACCCTGTCCACGCGGTCCAGTTTCTCGATGTTTTGAGATATTTCTCTGATAATCCCAAGGACCTCGTTTGAGAAAATATGTTCGTCTTCAAATATGATTAATCCCAGTTCCTCATTGCCGAAAATATCTTGAAATTCGTTGTATTCGAGCAGCTTTGGATCATTATGCTTAAAATAGACATCCGCTGTATGGTTGAAACTGATATTTCTGCAAAAAGATCCCAAGACCACGGTCAACAAAAGGATAAGGACCAATACGGATTTGTATCGGGATACGATTAAATCTATAAAACGGTTCATCAACGGAGCTCCTGCTTACCTATGTCTTATGTTTAACGCCCATTTATAATGTTTATGTTACGGCCCATGCCTTGTTTATCCTGTGTATAAGGGGCACGACACGCCGTGCCCCTACGCGGTTTTATACGTTTCGGGTGATCCATTCTTTAAATTGTTTTATCCAGCGGTTTTTTGGATCATCACCCGGATGACCTTCGCCGTTCACTGCGTTTAAAAGTTTAATGGTGCTGTCCGATGGATTTTCTACGTTTTTAAGTACATTGAACATCACGGAACAGACTTCCGATGTCCTGGTTTTTTTCTGCCACGCCTGAACAACAGCCTTAAGATCCGAGTTCTTAGGATTGGGCACCTCATGGTCAAGGGTAGGCCCAAGCTCATTAATGGCGTTCATGACATTTTTTCTTCTGTCTGCATAGGGCATGGCAAGAAGTTCATCCGGGAAAATCGGTTTTCCCAGATAATAGTCCTGCTTGCAATAGTCGTATGGAAAATCAAGGGTGGATTCCATTTTTTTCACAGGGAGGCCACCAAAAAATCGTACAGGGACGATGGGCAGATTGAGGTTGGTGGCAAGATCAATAAAAACAGAACTCATTGTTTTTACAGGCTTACGGCATTGTAACCCCAACTGTCCTTCCACATGGAGAAAAACAGAGATGCCTTCCTCTTCAATCATTTTCTTGAAATTATCCAAAATAGTAAACATGGATGCTCTGTCACCCTGATCAAAGTAGACGACATTTTTCGGATAGTCGACTTCCGGGTAGCTGTAGAGCAGTTCGTTAAAGGGACCCATCCAGCCGTTTCGATGATCTGCATTGGCAATGGCCACCATCCTGTTGTCGGTCAACACCTGGGCGAGGCCAGGGAAAAGCATGGATTCGATCT
>Ga0180007_10000831_pt1 | contig 46623 bp, 35 predicted proteins | sample MM_PC_MetaG_FD_121122 | JGI IMG/M metagenome (GOLD analysis project Ga0180007, IMG submission 121122) | Groundwater microbial communities from the Aspo Hard Rock Laboratory (HRL) deep subsurface site, Sweden - MM_PC_MetaG | ecosystem: Environmental > Aquatic > Deep subsurface > Groundwater... | reverse complement strand
ATTTGTGTTCCCCTTTGGATGCAAGGCCACTCAACAGTTCACGTTCTTCCTTGGTGAGTGTCACAATGTATTTGTTCATAGTCTAACCTCCATGGTTGAGTATGAACAAATTATAACATTTATCTACGACTTTTCAATGTTGACATGACACTAGTCGCTAAATCCAGGGTATGTTCAAGTCATGCTTTCTTTATCTTGCTTGCCCTGGAAGGGGGAAAGATCCAGAGTATAACGGGTGCTTTTTAGCTGACCGGTTTTTGTAAAGATCCCTTTGCCTACCAGGTCTTGTAAATCTCTTGTCGCTGTTGCTGAGGGAGATTTTGTTATAGCTCGGTAATTTTTGGCACTGAATCCACCTTGAAAGCCTTTCGGTCCCTCCAGTAGTATCCGGTTGATCACTTTTAATTGGCGAGGGTTGATATTATCTTTGTGAGTATCGAAAAACTTTGCTTTGGTTATTATGAAATCAACTTGCCTGATGGTTAGTTGTTGAGCGCTGATAATGGTTTTCCCAAAATAAATTAGCCAGTGTGTCACTTCATTTCCTGTACTCTGGGCTGCCAGCTCCTCGTAATATTCTCTTTTCCTGTCGTCAATGGTTGAAGAAAGCGCGATGAGTGTTGGTTGACCCATATTTTGCGCCAATGATTTTTCAACTATGCCCCGCCCGATCCGTCCGTTTCCGTCCTCGAAAGGATGTATTGAAACAAAATAGATATGAGCAATCCCTGCCCGAACCAATGGGGTCAAAGGTTCTTTCCCGCCAGGGGCCGATTTGTTGAACCAATCTATGAATTTCTCCATTTCCTTTGGAACATCGGCAGATGGGGGAGCTTCAAAATGGACTTTTGGTTTATCGTATCGCCCCGACACAACCTGCATTGCCTCTTTGTGGGTTCTATATTTTCCTATCTCTATATTTCTTCTACCGGACATCAACATTTCATGCCAATTGCAGAGAGTCTTTTTTGTCAATGGTGAGTCATAATTGGTGAATATATCTTTCATCATTTCAGCGATCCCGGCTTCCGCCGGTTTTACCCTGTGATGATCGGCTATTCCCAAACCGAATTCTCTCCTGATAGAGGACTGCAGGCTTTCCCTGTCTAAAAATTCCCCCTCAATTTCAGAGGTTTTAATGGCTTCATTACATACAAGTTCAACGATTAAGTCGTTTTGGTCTTCACGTGAAAGATACCTGGCTATGCCGAGCGAAAAACCGGATTGCCTTGAATATTCTCGTTCTAATTTCTCTATTTCACTGTTATCATAGGTAAAATTCCCCCAATCATCTTTTTGCCAGTTCCATTTTCTTCGTGTCATGATCTATAAAACCTCCTTTTATAGATCATTATACTTTATAATGTGATTTGTAAAAGCATATTTATTAGCTCATGGGCGTTATGAAGTGAAGTTGTGGGCAATGAGAAAAATTGAAAAGAGGCCTACTTGAAGTTATCCGGGACGCATTGGGAAAGGATCGATAATAAGGCGATCTTTTTTTAAAGTGGAGCAAAATTGGAACAAAAGGTGGTATGATTAATAAAATATATATTAATTACAATACAATAAAGTGCGAGCGATAACGGACTGAAAATCCGTGTGTCCCTGGTTCGATTCCTGATCCCGGCACCACATAGCTTGTAAGAGGGTTAAGTCATTTTATGGCTTAACCCCCTTTTTTGTGGGATTTTTTGATTCGTATTGGTCTCTATGATGAAAACGATTGTGGCAAATGAAGATGAGCACCATCTTGGGGAAGCGGTTGCCCGCTTTAAGGCCGCCTCAAACCCTGTGGCCTTGACCGGGGCTGGGGTCTCAGTTGGCAGTGGCATCCCTGATTTTCGCAGTGCTGATGGCCTCTGGACGGTTTACTCACCCGATGAGTATGCCACCCTTGACGTCTTTATGCGGGCACCGGCAAAGGCATGGCAGCTGTACCGTGCCATGGGGAAGATTCTTCTCGGTAAAAAACCTAATCCAGCCCATCACGCCTTGGCCGAAATGGAAGATGCCGGCCTCCTAAACAGCATCATCACCCAGAATGTAGACAATCTCCACCAACTTGCCGGGAATAAAAATGTGCTCGAGATACACGGTGATCATCAGCACCTGCAATGTATCCAGTGTGAGAGCGTGCTACCGGTAGCTAACGAGCATTATAAGTCAGGGGATATTCCGCTATGCAGCAGTTGTGCTTTTCCCTTGAAACCAAATATTGTCCTGTTTGGTGAGGCCGTTCGAAGTCTGGGGGAAATCTATGATCTTATTTTCTCTTGTGACCTGCTGCTGGTCATTGGCACCTCAGCGCAGGTCTATCCAGCTGCAGAGCTGCCCTTGGTCGTGAAACGCAATGGTGGTCTGCTCTATGAGTTTAATAAAGAATCTACAGCGCTGAGTGCAGATGATTCAAGGTCTTCCCGGCGGACGGATTATTTCTTTCGCGGAGATGTTGCTGTGACCTTGCCGATGTTTGTACGAGGGCTGCTTGGCAGGTAGTTCTTGTTGAGACTTGTCCATGGTCTTCTCGCTATGCTGAACTAGAAAAAAATCAGGTTTCAGTACTCGGATATCACTCCCTCAGGAGTGCACCCAGCCCTTCCACTCCAGTACGTGTTGATACTATTCGCACTGCTTGCGATGATATTGATTCTCCTGTTTGTCCCCCTCTCTAACAGAAATAGCCGTTGTTCCAGTTAGTTCTGTTGTCTTCCTCTCACTGAATTTATTGGAAAATAAACCAGTTTGAGTTACATTGATGCATTGTAACTCACGATTAGTTATTTATTGAAATCCCAGCAGGTTGAACACGTTGAAATCACAGACTGCTTAATGGCCTGATCAATATTCCCATAATAATTGCCTCCTAAAGAGAGCAACGGAGAGGAATGAAAAAGGTATTCAAGAATTGTTAGAAAGGTACTATTTTCATTTGTTGATCGGGAAGGCTACATAAAAAAAACTAAGCTGTGTTCTTCACCACAGTAAAACGAAAAATTGGAGATTACACAACGACACGGAAAGACAGGGTGACACGGGCTCGGACCAAGTCAACATGCTGGTTTTACGAAATAGACAGCTTGAAAGCGGGTCTTTTTGGTGCTTAACAGCGACTTTTCAGGGCCAAAAGCGGCAATCTAATAAGAATAATGCGTTGGATAACCCGGTGATTTTCAAGATGTCCCCGATTCGCGAGCACATCGCCTCGGATGAGTAACGCTTTCACCACGATCCAATATCAAGGTGAATCGAACCATGCGGGATATCAAAGGGGAGGAGGTAGATGTAGACCGAAGGACAGCCTTCCTATGGCCAAGATGCCCAATTTAATCCCTCAAATATTCAGCCATTTTACACTTATAATGGCAACGTTACTGTCACCGATAACATTACCGGCCTCATGTAGCAGCAAAGTGACGACGGAATCCAGCGCCAATGGCAAGCCGCTATCGACTATTGCACTGCATGCACAGATGGCGACCATGATGATTGGCGCTTACCAGACATCCATGAACTGTTTCTCCTGGCCAGCAGGATAAATAATTCTCCGGCAATTAATGCCATTTTTTCCGCAAAGAGGGACAACTACTGGTCACGCGTCCCTCGTGTAGATATTCCGACTGTCAGTGCCTGGGGCGTTGATTTTTATAATGGCTCAATAACGCAACAAGCCCAAACAAATAGCTTTTATGCTCGCTGCGTTCGTGGCACTACATCGAGCCGTGCTTTTGTATTAGATGGCCCCGATATGGTTTATGACAGCTCCACCAAGCTAACGTGGCAGCGAATGGACGATAGGATTAGACGAACTTGGCAAGAAGCATTGGCCTATTGCAGTACGAGTTCTTTGAGAGGCCATAATGACTGGCGGTTGCCAAGTATCAATGAAATGCAAAGTATCGTTGACTACACCCGCATGGGACCGAGTATCGATCCAAAATTTGATGTTGAAGACACCACTTACATGACAAGCACTACTGGCATCGGTAATTATTCCTCCGGTTGGTGGGTGTCATTCTCTCAAGGAGATATATACGTTGGCCCGAAGGGTTGGAGCAAGGCAACTGATTTATTTGACTATGTAAATGTCCAAAATTAGCATCGGCTTTCCCCTTGAACAAATACGGCCAAGTACGGGGTCGGATCAAGCTAACCATGAGTTGTCCTGATATAACAGCTCTGGGGATGTCCCAGAGTCAAGAAACATAATTCGTTGGTCTTGAAAAAGTGCTTATCAGAATCTTCAGGGATTTGCATGAGTTGCAGCCTGCGATGTTTTATAAAGAGGCCCTGACGAGTTGGTCCTTGAACCACTGGGCAAATGGTAACCATTGGAGGCAGGGTCAATGGATCGAAATATAGGCAGCGGTCATCTTAACCCTCCCGCCTTGGCACGTTGGAGGTAGTCGCTAACCGTCCCCCCTGCCTATACAGCAACTCTTGCTGATCTCAGAAAGGCTGCAACCGCACCTGTATTTGAGACGTAATATCTCTCGTATCTTACGCATAGATACCCTTTTTCTCGGCATGATAAGACCTCATTGAAAAATTGATTCAACAAGGTTTTATCTGCCGGATTGTTCTATGCGCCGCTATGCTCTAAAACTGTTGTCCGGATTCGGTCGGAATCACTGTTCGCAATCGTCTGGAATATGTATTTAGGGCAGGGCCCGGTTGTCTGCCCTCTGTTTGAAAAAACAGATCTGTCAAACTTCTCTAGTCGCTTAGTTGCCGCCTACCTGTCATCTATAGATCATCAGGCAAATAGGCGTCGACAGCAGCTGCACGAGCAACAGCATGTTGTTTTAGCATAACGATCGCTTGGTAAAATTCAAATGGGTCACGCAGGAAGGAATACCCCTCTCTTTCTATCAAAGCATAAGGCTCTACCAATTCCGAATAGGTGTCGTAAAGGGCCTGAATTGTCTCGGTTTTAAAGCCATTTTGAATGACCTCTAAGACATACTTGTCATATTGATCCTTGTAGGTTGCATCGGCATAGATCTTTTCGATCAGCGGCCAGCCGCCGATTTCAATGTTTGAAAAATCTAGAGCCAGCGCACCGCCCATTTGCCCTTCCTGCAGGGTTTCATTGTGATCCCAGGGGATCCATGTGATCTCGGAGTCTGGGTCATTATACAAGAAGAAGTTGTGACTCATCCTGCCGTAAGAATCCCAGTTTTGTATGATTCCATTTACCGCCAGATATTTCAGGAAGAGATCAACATTAAAGACGGATTCCAGTTCTGTTCTCCAGTTTCCAGGGGCACTGAGGCGTTCGGCACTATGTAAGGCGCTAAAGAGATCCTCAATATCAGTCCAGTCTTCTTCGTCTTCGTCTTCGTTGGTCTTTTTTACGAAATCTTCTTCATTGAATGTTCCTTCTACAAAATTGGCACTGCCATCCTCAGGTTTATAGAGGTTGCCATCATCGCTGGCGAACTGAGTATCAAGGACGGTGTCATCAACTTCTTCAACCAGTGTGTACAGTCCGAAATACTCAGAACCATCTCCGTGATCGATGTACAGTGCATAGAAAGCCGTGTGGGACACGGCAAGACCTGCACTTGCGAAAACGTCTGCCGCAACCTTCTCCCGTAATAGTGATTTATCTTGGTAATTGTTTTTCAGGCTCAATTTCTTGAATCCATAAAAACGTTGATTATCGATCTGAGGGTAGTAATCTTCAAACTCGTCAAAATCAAGCTTGAAAGATAGCTTCAAAATTCCCATTTGCCAGCTGCTTTGCAGGCTTGAATTTCCCTTAAAGCGAATTCCGACCCGGTACCACTCTGTGTCGTTGTAGAAAACTTCTGCAGGAACAAAGATCGGATCCTCTACATCTTCAAGAAAACCTTGGCTGGGCCCTTGACCAAACTCACCATACAGGTCTGTCATATTATCCAGCATACTCTGCCAGCGTTTAGCTGTGATGACAAAATCAAGGCGCTTAACCTGTGCGCTATCAAATACTTCATCGAAATCTGGATCGGCACTTTTGCTGTGTGTTGTCTCGTCCCAGTCGACAGTGTCAAAGTCGGTATCAGTATACTCTTCAGTTTCTTCATTATCTGGAAGTAACAACGAGCAGATTGTTGGGATTAACAATGCATTCCCCTGTAACTCCGTTGAACCTGCTTCAGATGAGTCACTTGCGAATATACTCGACAAATTTATTGTCAGTATAACAAGTGTAATAGTTAACTTTCTCATGAGGTGCATAATTAATCTCCTTTTTAAGTGACTGGCTGCAATGTGATACACTATTGTGATGTGACAGCGTATGAACTGTCTTCAGGTTCTTTCATCTTTAGAGCGTCATTCTAGCAGCTCTGAAAGCTATGTTTGGAGTATAATCAAACACGTATCTCACTTCTGGTGGCAGGGAGTGAGGATGGCGGTTCCTGCTCATTTCACTGATAAAAGCGATTATCCACCACCACGAACTAGATTCTCAGGGCTACAGGCATTGTCAGCGTTTTATTTCTTTTACTCGTGTCATGTCTATTTTGTTTTATTCTGAATAGTTGTCTGTTTTGTACTTACATTCCTGAGAGTTGTTTTATCGTTATGTGGTTAGCTATAAAGGTAATCTTAAAATGTGCACCAAATATGAAAGAAATATGGAAACTAAAACTGGAGAAAAAAATTCTCTATCGGAATTCGACAGGTTGCATTGCTATTCTGGGGAGAAGTGGATCGACAAAATTGAACACGCTGTTGAGCCTGTGGTGATGGAGTTCCCACAAGGGAACATGAAAAAATTGAGAATTATGAAAGTAAGTCGGAGCGGCTCAACAAGGAACATAAGAGCCAGGCGTGGGTGGCAACTCTTTGTCCAAAAACGGCATTTGCAGGGACACTACGGCAAATACGGCCCAAATACGCCCAATACGGGCTCGGACCAAGTTAACCATGAGTTATCATGGTATAAAAGCTCTGGGAGTGGACGTTTTTTGTCTATAGAAGTCTCCTTTCGTGCTTTCAAAGGGGCTTCTATGAAAATTTCCTGAGATTTCCTATCGTCTATTCTTTTAGAAGCAGGATCAGATGTGACAATACTGGTTTTACGGAAACAAGAGTGCCTGCTCCTTCGTAGGCACCCATATCGACAATCCCATTTTGAATACGTAAATTTCCTAAAAGATCTGTTGAGGGAAGGCTTGGGGCATTATTGTTTCCAGTATTTAGACTGGGAGATCCATAGGCTAGCTTATAATTTCCCTCTAATGGATCAGCAAACAGGGGGTCTTTGTGATTCAGGTTACTTGAGTGAATGGAAAAAGGAATATCCATAAATATTCCCCAATCGCTCTGGTTAAAGTTATTATTGTATAAATTGCAAACACTTGCAAGATAGTTGTCGTCGTAATCGTTATCTAGGTACATGTCATAGCCGGGATCATCCGATACGTTTCCCCAGAAGATGTTGTTGTATACATTCGCTGTTGCACCATCGTATAACATCCATAAATCTAAGCCGCCACCATGCCTGCCTGCCTGATTTGACGCCACCGTGTTGTTTGTAAAATCTATGGTTCTGACGTAGTCAGAGCGGGCCCAGATTGTAACACCACCTCCTGACAACGTTGCCGTATTACCTGTAATCAGGTTGTTGGTAAAGATTACATCTCCACCGCCTGAACTCCATATAATACCGCCACCATACTGTCCTGATTTGTTATGAGAAATAATATTTTGAGATATAATCGATGGTGTTTCCAGAACCCAATTCGATGCATTGATACCTCCACCAGAACCAGATATATGGTCAGGTTGAGTTGCCTCATTATCGTTTATAGTGTTGCCAATGATACGAACCTGCTGGGAATTTACGTCGAGGTATATTCCTCCTCCGGTGTTAGCTTTATTGTTGTAAATATGATTGGTTATAATATCCAGTTTATTGTTGGTCTCCAAATACATAGCACCACCAGCGAAGCTGGCATAATTTTGCTCTAGAGGATGGTTTCCTGTGAAAATATTGTTGGTGATGGCTATTTCAGTATATGTCCAGATATACAGTCCTATCCCTCGAACCCCATCATTGTCTTCAGTCGCAGAGTTATTTTTTATTGTGCTGTTTGTAATTGTTGTCTTATTTTGCACCTGATTCCAATTGTCATAAAGATGGTGAATATATATCCCTACCCCATCGTTTGAGTGCTTACCATTCTGGAAGGTAATACCGTCTAGCATCAGGTTTCCTGGTCGGTCACAGGAATATATAAAAACACTCCCTTGTTGATTGCCATCCAAAACAGTATTATCGGCGTTGATCACTCTGCCAGTAAAATCATTTCGCCAACCTCCTTCGATAATCAGATCTCCAGCTACATGGCCCGAGTAAATAAAATTGCCCGTATATACCCCCTGGGCAAGGCGAATGGTGTCATTCTGACCATTGTTCAGGGCGTTCAACAGTGCAGATTGTAGCTGGCTTGAATTGCTCACCTGAAAGGTGGCAGCTGGAGAAGATGAAAATGTCATTGCAACAAGAACAATAATTGAGGAATTAATCCCAAAAATAATTCTTCCATTCATAGCTCTTCCCCCTGAAACAATATTTGCTGATGAAGTTGTAATTCGGTTAGTTAATGAGCCATCAGGACAGAAAGAATAATCTTTTTTATTATTCTTTCTGTAGCCATTAAAACGTAAATGCAGGTAAGTTTATAAGCAACTCATCATCTTAACATGTTATCGTTTTTTCATAAATATAATTTAAAAGGATGGTTCTCATATCAGAGGTAATTTCTGAGCATCAATTCATTGGGACTCTTGAGAGAAGAATGAACAGTAATGACTTATTCGTTGTTTTCCTGCTTCTTACCCGGAAACGCGCCAAGGCCCATGTTTATAGGTTGGCTGCTGGGTTAACTCCCACCGCCTTCACCATTTATGATGACTTAAGAAGGGGGCGAGTATTGGCTTGGCTCTTTGCTTGTTTTTGACGAAAAAATGCACTGGATGATTCAGTGATTTTCACGTTAGGCTGAAGGAAACAAACATGATACAACAAACTTGGACAGAACCATATCATTCGAACACCGGTGATGAACGGTAAGCCGGTACTCAGTACAGATCCCCCTTGGGTGAAAGGACCTTCACGGAATTCTTTTCAAAAAATCACGAAAAGAGTCTCTAAGGTACTGATATACTCATGGACCTGCAAGTTCAGGCGGTATTAATCTATCAACTCCCCCACTGGTTTTGTCTAACTCATCATTACTCAGTACTCCTGTCGGGGCTGGTGGCAATATAAAATGAACAACCTTCTCTGTATTTTTGTGTAATATTAAGAAGTTTCGTTTTTATGTCACTATTGTTTAAAAACGAAAGATCTCATTGGTTCAGAGTCTCCATGCTCTCGGCCCCATTATCTCCTCTGATATCCACAAGTTTTTCATCTTTTCACACTTGCCGGTCGTTATCCAGGCTTATCTGACTCGTTTTATTTTAAGAAAAACTTCTGCTGGGGCAGCTATGCTTTTTGTTGATACGCTGGCAATTGGGCACAATAAAAAAGAGCGTTTTGAGGGGAGAGGGGGCAAGCCGTTGCTTGACTCAAACGAGCAAGAGGCAAGGCGCCACCCGTCTCCTGTTTTTCGCGCTGAAAGGTGAACGTTTAGTACCCAACCCAGCGATAAAAAGAGGCAAAATGGAGATGTCGATAACTGCATGGGTGTCCGCGTTGACTAAAGGCCACCTAAAGATCAAGCAGCAGTACCCGTGAGTTTCGTTCGTTGTTGTACCTTGCCTTTCTGCCCTGGGGCAGATCGGCAGGAGTTCCCTGGATAAAACCGAAGTTATAAAACCAGTCCGAAGTCTGGGTGGTCAAAACAAACAACCGCTTGAGTCCTCTTTTGCGTCCAAGGTCGATGAGAAATTCCATGATCCCCCTGCCGACCCCCTTGGATTTATAGGATGGATTGACGCTGATGGCTCCTATTTCGCCAGTTTCGTCATCCTGGCGGTAGAGGGCACCGCAGCCATACACGGACATGTCCACCTCGTAGATGTAATAATCCGTGATCTGCTCGTTGAGCTCGGCCTCGGAACGTAATACCAGATTGCCCTTTTTGACATAACCGTCCATGAGATGGAGAATCTCGGGAACATCTTCACAGGTGGCAACCCTGATATGGGCATACTTGTTCCTATAGATCATGGTACCAAGTCCCATGCTGGAGAAGACCTCCTGCAACAGGGAACCCTCCCTCGTTCCGCAGATGATATGTACCCGGTTGACCCCGTTCTGAGCCCGGGTCGCCTCAAGGGCATTTTCCAGATATTCGCGATAGTCCAGTTCCAGCACGTCCCTGTTGTGTTTGAGCAGATAATCAACCTGGGCCAGATCAAGGTTGGAAAAAATGCCGGAGGGATGGGTTTCGATCCCCTCGGGGCACTGAAGGTTTGCAACGGGAATCCCCTCATCCCTGCCGATGAAAAAGAGCTTGATCACGTCAAGGTCCTGGCAGAGCCTGCAGGTGATGTGGCTGGAGTTGACATTGTAACTCTTGCCTGTGGAATTGAATCCGATGTTATATATCACCGGAATAAAATTCTGCTCAAGGAGCTGACTGACGATGTCTGACCGTATCTTTTCGATACATCCGGTAAATTCGTAGTCCACCCCCTGGCTCACCCCTATGGCCCTGGCCCTGATCCAGTTGCCCATGATGCCGTTGGCACCTCCTGCGGCAAGGTGGGAGATAATGGTCTCGGCAACCTCCATGGCTGCAAGTTTTACAAAGGGAAGGGCCTCGGCAGGGGTGATCCGCATTCCGTTGACAAACCGGGTGGATATGTTGGCTCTGGAAAGTTTTTCCTCAATGGTGGTGCGGATCCCGGGAATGATGACAATGTTGATTCCAATGTCATGGAGATGGATGATATCCTTCATGAGCATGGGAAACAGGGGATTAAGGAGCAGGCTGTCCTCTATCTTCAGCACAAAGGTCTTCTTCCTGTAGCGCTTCAGGTAGTTGAATACCTCTCTGATGCCACTTACTCCGGTCTCAAACGAGTTGTTTTTTAAAGGGAAATCATTCACTGTTGTCCTGAGCCTTTCTTGTTGGATTTTTCTTGGCAAATAGAAGCACTATCAAAATAGTGCTGTAAAAGCAAGTAAACAAGAACAAACAAGGCGTCTCAAATAGAAAAGCCCTGACCATGTTTCCCTGACGAAGGTTTTGCTCTGGATCATCAGGCACTTTCCAACTGTCTTCATGGGAGGTGCAGGTCCAACTCGAATGCATCTTTACTGAGGGAACCTCCACTGAATCAGTGTTTGACTCTTCCCCTGACCTCACCAGGAATAAGGTTTCTCAAATATACAGGTGGCTGTTTGAATGTTCTCATGTTGGCCTGTCCCCTTGTTTGGGCTGATGTCCTTTTCTCGTTTGGCATACAGGGAGGGAGATGCAGGGGACAAGTTGGTTTTTGGCTCATGGAACAAAGCGAAAATCGCAAATCAAGATAACTCTTGTTTTATGGTCTGGATTGTTGGCAAGATGTTGGTTCTGGTAGTCAGGAGAATTGGGACAGAGGCTAAGGATCTTTTGCAGCATCGTTCTCCATATTCAGGTAAACGTGCACCCTGCAGTGTTCCTGAACAGATGAATTTTACCCAGAGAGTTCTCCTGGATAATTTTCCGAAGTTTCTATCACAAAAAAGGTAAATATGCTTAAATGGAGTAGTGGCCGTTTGTTACAAAGTGATGTTTTCCTGGAACTGAAACTGATAGCAGAAGGTACCTCTTGAATTCCTTACTGGTTCGCATAGCTAAAACAATCCTCATCCTGGAAATCATCTATCTTATACTGATAAATACAGTCCTGAACCTGTCTCTATCCCAAACACTTATCAATCGAATCAATCCAGAGACACTTGTCGTCTCCTGGAAACATGCCTGGTCACCGTACCCCTTTCGCATATATGCTCAGGCCCTTCTGGTCCATGGCCAAACAGATACACTGCAGTGGCAGGTAGGGACATCAACAGTAAGCGCCTCAATTTCCTTGCCCTCCCTGCTATGGCACTCAGTAAGGCTGAGTGCTGTTACGGTCAAAGATGTGGCGTATTCCCAACGGACTCTTGGCGAAACTGACAATACTTATGATCCGATTGGCACCTCTTTCCCACCCAGCAAAGAGCGGATACTCGAAGAGGCCGAAGAGACCGAAGAGACCGAACCTTCTTTGCAGCAAACCCGTACCCCTTGGAGCGTGAGTATAACCAACATCCATGCCCACGGCAGCCATGCGTTCCGGCTGGATCAAATTCATGGAAAGCTGAAGGGAGAATACCGAAGCGACTTGCACTTTGATGGTGGCGAGGGGGGCTTCTCATTAGAAAATGGTAACATTGATATCAACTTTCAGTCATTGACTCTCAATGGTGATCGTCAGGTCATACGGGACGGATCTATCAAAGGTACTGTAAGCTTTCTCCCTTTTTTGACGGAGAAAGCTGAAGAGCATGATATCCTGGAGTTTTTAAATGTCGATGCTGAAGTACATACCGAAACTGAAAATCTGACTTTCCTCAATATCTATCTCACAAATTTTGAAGGGTTGGCAGTTGATGGAAGAGGTCTCGTAGAGGGACGTATCCATCTGCAGAGGGGAGAATTGTTGCCAGGCACTGATCTTAATGTATCAGCACGAAAACTTTCATTGGATATCCTTGATAAACACCTTAAAGGCGATGGTCGAATTACTATCAAGGCGGCTGATAATAAAGATGAGACACATTTTTTAATTACATTCAGCACGCTTGAAGCTTTTGATACTGATCAGAAAGTTTTGCTGTTTCTGGGCAACGGAGTGAGTGTTACCGGTCAGGCAAATCGTTCCATTCTTCCTGGAAAGAACAAACCTTTTCAAGGACAAAAACTGCGTGTCACAATTCCTGCTGTTGAAATTCCAGATATTAGTGTCTACCAGGCCTATATCCCAGAACAATTAGCACTTCATTTGTATGGAGGTCAGGGAAGGTTGCAGGGATTTGCAGAAGTTACCCAGACCGGTATTACCACTGATCTGCGGCTCAGTTCCAAGGCCGCCGATGTTGGTTTTAAAGCCTATCGCTTTCATTCCAATCTGGATGTATTGCTCAAGGTTACGAGTCCGGCAATTGCCTCAGAACTTGATATCAGCGGAACCTATGTACACCTGCAGGGGGCACAACTCAGTAATGAGATGCAACACAGATCAGAACCCTTGGATATTGATGTGGATATCCTGAAAGGCAAACTTAAAATACTCTTGCCTGGAGGGATGGTTGAAGAAACTGGTTTCAGAGAACTCTACCAGCGATTGAAGAGAAAAGGTCTTTTGACCACGCTTGATTCTGGTGATGAAGGGCTACAGATTACTGCCTCCATTTCTGACCTGATGTTGTTGAGTATTTTACTCAACAACAGCTACGGATTGGCTGTAACCGGAGCCGGTAAGGTAAGTGCTGATGTTTTTTTGAGTCAAGGTTGGCTGGCAAAGGGAAGCAGGCTTGCTATTCATCCGCAGGTGCTCGGTGTGGAAGTGCTTGATTACACTGCAGTTGGAGAAGGCGAAGTCAGCCTCCTGATTGAAAACGGCGGTGAAAAACCGGATATGTTACTCAACATCTTATTGAACAATGCAGGTATGCGGCGCAAAGATGAAGAGAAGACGTTCATCGAAGATGTCACTATCAGTTTGGAGGCGCTGGCACGCAAGGTTACAATAGGGAATAAGGTCAAGGATATGAGTTTACATCTACAGATCCCCAGTGCAAAAGTACGTGACATGTCGGTCTATAACCAGTATCTGCCAGTAGATTCACCTCTACATTTTACAGGTGGAAAAGCACATCTTTCATCTGACATCAGGATGACACCAGAGAGTGCTAACGGTTATGTGAAAATGAGGACAACGGGATTGTCGGCCAATGTCGATCAACAGGCGGTGGAGGGGGAGTTAACGGTCGATATCTTGCTCATTGATGGTGTGCCTGAGAATATGGACTTTGATATTTCAGGATCATCCTTACGTCTGCACAATGTCAAGGTGACAGGAGATGAGGTGAGCCATACGGAAGAAGACTGGTCGGCAGATCTCAAATTTACGAAAGCCCGCTCCATCTGGAAAAAACCTGTCATGGTCCATCTTGAAAGTGCTCTGCAAATGACGAATTCAAAACCCATTGTTGCAATGATTGCCAACCAGCGTGGTACAAAAAGCTGGCTCAAGAAGGCGCTGACCATTGATGATGTTGCCGGAAAAGCAATCATTGATGTGTCCCAAAACCGTATCCTTATTCCTTATGCATTTGCCGGGAGTAACAAGATCGATATTGGAGCGAAAGGGGTAATTACTGAGGATGAACGCGATGGCGTCTTCTACGTGCGCTACCATGGGCTGCATGGGGTTTTGAAGATCCATAATGGCCAGCGCAATCTTGATGTGTGGAATGCGCGAAAAACATTTGATGCCTATGACAGCGATGCCGTACTCTTGAGAATCCTTACACCTGAGGTACCGACTGAATCCAAGGAGGTGGAGGAAGAATGGAGCAATTAGAGTTATCAAGAGTATCTGTACGGCCAAAGAAGAGAATCGGGATAGCTCTCTGATATAATGTGTCCTGTCTTTGGATCTTTAATGCACCCGCTTTATTCTCTGCTGCCAAACACAGAGGCGAACCGAGCCAACCATCAGGTGCCGTTAGACGGTGGGATGGGTGAGTCGCTTCTTTCCTACGGTTTTCACAGGATTTTTTCGATATGCGACGCTGGGGGCGCCATCAACATAGATGCCTTCCAGATAGGAGAGTTTTCTTGGCAGCTGTTGCACAGTGCCCCTGGACACCAGAAATGTTGCTTTCCGCCCCACACTGAGTGCTCCCAGCTTTTCCATACCGAAGAATCCGGCCCCGATATCCGAGGCGCAGCGGATGGCCTCTGCCAGTGAATAGCCGGCCTTCATGAACAATTTTATTTCCTCGACCATCGACTCGCCATGAAGTATGCCGACACTGCCGGCACCGGTTCCCACAGCCGTTTTTACGCCCAACTTTCTGGCAAGACGCAGTTGGGCAAGGTGTTCGGCGAGCATCTTTTTCCAAAATGCCTCCGCTCCGGGAAGCGGTTTCCCCGGGGCCACATAGCGCGTTGAGAATCGGCAGCACACAGACCCGCCGGAGGCTGCACTGTCCAAACCATTCTTGGCCCGTATCAGACTGGGAATCCACAGCACATCCTTTTTTACCATTTTTTGGAGATTGTCCTCGTCCATGGCGTACCCCTGCTCAATGGCATCGCAGCCCGCCTCAAGCGCCTCATCTATCTGCTGCCGGCCATTGGCCACCACCACCGCCTTTCTTCCACCTCTTTGCTGGAGAATGCGGCACAGGTCTTCATTGGCAAGGCGAGGATGTGAGGCTTCCTCGTCTTCGATGTTGCAGGAATAAGCGATCTTGATAAAATCACGGTCTGCCGGGTCACCGGCTGGCCAATCCTGCCTGCTTCGGCAAAGAAGGCCGGATGAGCGGATGTCAACTATACTGCTCCGTCCCCCCCGCTCTTGATACCCCTGCACCAGGTCGGTTAGATCACCGCTGTCGGCTACTCCCAGTACTCCGTGTCCATGACAGTAGCTGATATGCCGCTCCAACATGGCTGTCTGTTTCGCAATGTCGGCCTCTTCAGTGGATAACTGCACCTCTCTGTCCACGGACGGTGATCGCAACAGGGAGACGCTGCAGTCAACCAGCGGCGGCACAATGGTGCAGTGAGAAAAATCATCGAGTGCAGCCCCGTTAGTGCGGGGAAGGTCTGTGCTGGAGCCAATGGCGGTAATAATGGTGTCCTTCACTGTCAGAAAGACATTCCTACGCACATCGGCGCCATTGCCGTCGATAAGGCTTCCGGCGAGTATGAATCGTGTTCCGTCCATGGTGGTTATTCTCCTTTGGATGCGCTCGTTGATTTAATGTCTTTTTTCCCGATCTCTTCAGTATACGATAAAGTGTGTTCTTGGAATGTCCACTACTATGTACCCAAGAGCATTTCCTGCCGGGCACCTGCGGTAACATTTTTCGCATGCCTCGATTTTGAACGAAAGTTCGAATTGTTCAGAGTACCCTGAATTGAATATTTTTCTGATTCTCCGTGGATTTTCAATATCCATTGCTGTTGCCTGGCAGTCAAAACAAAAAGAATATTTTGATAAGTGAATTAGGGAAGGCACTGTAATCAGGTAGTTAAACTGGACAGGTCGCTTGCCAACAGTTCCTGCCCATCTGGAATTATCGAAAGCAACGGTTCCACCTTTACCAGAACGGCATCTTCACCTTGGAAATGCCATTGGGCACCACTTCATTTGTCATCTCCAGGTCTTTTGACGATTCCTGGTTGATTCGCCTTGTGCTCTGCAAGCTTTTGGAGGCGATGGTAACCCCAATCAGTATTTTAATCCCTACAGTTATGGGCCTGCTATTCGGTCGTTGTTTAAGTAATTTCATTGTTTTTAAAAGAAAATATTCGTTCCATTCACTTCTCCAAAGAACGGCATCGCTTGTTGTCTCTTTTTCCGCCAAAGCCATTCAGCTCACAATATCAGCCACAATAAAAGATCGTTTATGAGCAATAAGTCAGAAAGTTGTTACAGAATCAATTAACCGAAATACTGGCAGAGGCAGGGGGCGATAAAGAAATTCCGGGGATGTCCAGAAAACGCCGGAATAAATCGGTAGAGAACAGGGGGATGAAAGAGCCCTGCATGAGAGGAACAGCTGTTCTATGATGGTTCCGAGCCATGTGCGGGGAGGCCGTGAGTTGCAGCGAAAGCAGGTGACAGGGGAAGTGCAGGCCGGTCATTGAGCTCCCAAATTACCCGTATGAGGTGCTGACTGCATAGTGGAGCAGTCAAGGTGATACGGTCGATGACGTTTGTTCGGCGAGTCAACAAAGCCTGGCTCTGGGCAGTGGCTGGCTCACCGGTATCCCTGCTGCGATATCCTTTTTGTAAAAGGAATCATTTTTTTCTGCTATCTTATGGTAGGAGGGAAGATTGTGATATGCTATCGTTTAGAAAAGTAGGTAATGATAGTGTCTTCTCCACTTTTCTGAACATCAATAAAGATTGTCAGAAACTTATCAGGAGCTGCGGGATCTTCTTTTCAGTCGAACTGTCAGGAGCCGACGTTTTCGTAATCTAACATTCTAATAACATTATGACGTTATCAAAAAAAAGAAACTCGTTTCTCTGTCCAAATTGCAGAAGGTTAGTCAGTCGATCCGAATCGGTCTGCCCTGCTTGTGGTCTGAAAAACCCGGGCTCATTGTGGAATGACAATATATTTACCCGGGGTCTTGGCGGGGAAGATGGAATCCTGAAGGTGATTATTGTGGTGAATATCGCAATGTTTATGCTCTCACTTGCTCTTGACCCACGGACCTCATCCTTTTCTGCCAGCCCTTTTAATTTCCTCTCACCGAGCAATAACAGTCTTTTTGTACTGGGCTCTACCGGAACAATACCGCTATTCCAGTTTAATCGCTGGTGGTCGCTTATCTCGGCAAGTTATCTGCATGGCAGTCTGATGCACATAGTCTTCAATATGATCGCACTCTATCAGATAGGTCCTCTACTCCTACGGGAGTATGGAACGAGCAGAATGATTGCCATATATACCTTGAGCGGAATTGGCGGATATCTTATTTCCGTCATCTTTGGGGTGCGTTTGACCATTGGTGCTTCAGCTGCCGTCTGCGGATTGATAGGTGCTGCGCTCTATTATGGCAAAAGCCGGGGAGGGGCATACGGTAATGCGGTCTACAGTCAGATTGGTGGCTGGGCTTTGGGCATATTTCTTTTTGGTTTCATGATTCCGGGAATCAATAATTGGGGCCATGCCGGGGGGATGCTTGTTGGTGCGCTTGTCGGTTTCATTCTCGGTTACCGGGAGCGTTCCCGGGAAAAAACAGGTCATAAGTTTTTAAGTATGATCTGCATTGTCTGCACCGGCGCTGTTTTGTTCTGGCCCATCGTAAATGGGGTGTTCTTTCTCCTCAGGTAAAATGAAAAACCAAGAGCCAAGTTTTTGTTTGAGTCTTTCCTGGTTGAGTCAAGCAAAAACTGGACCTTTCCTGACGTTTCTGTTCTCCGAAACAATCCGGGATAAACTTTAGGCCCTATCTTTACCATCTGTTTTTTTTTTTTCAAACATGAGCTGGTATTAATACTCTTGCTGTTAGTTAGTATTGTGTGTTAACTGTACGACTTAACGCAGGATCACACAAAGAGGGATTTGGTCCCATCAGTTCTTATCCATGCTGGGCGCCCACCAATTATTAAACGTGGACTCGCGGGCAGTAACAATATCTGGAATTACGCCTAAAATTGCTCTCCTCAAAGGTGGTTGGTCATTGCAGGGCGGGCAGTCCGGCTCATCATGTGGCGCTTGGAGCATGTTTCCCTGGCCTGGTGTTATGGGTTTTGTTTTCTATTTGACCAACAGTTACTTTCCCGTGCAGTTTTACATGGTAATACGCCAGATGTGCTCCTTTTCACCCGTCTTTGACGTTATTGCGTTTTAAATTCGAATTTCTGCCGTGGAACCTGCTTGTATTGCAAGGATGGCCGGTTTGATGAAAAGAATCATCAGCCGAAATGAGGAATAATTAAAGGAGGAAAAAAAATGAAGAAAAGGGGTAAAACGAATTGGTTACTCGCTGTCGCCTGTCTGTTTGTCCTGTGGACTGTCGTTCCACAGGTAAACGCCAAAAATGCCGGTGTAGCTACAGATGGGGGAATGTCTATTTATGAAGGAGAACCTACTGAGGCAGATTGTCGAATGTGTCATGATAACCTCGACGCTTTTCCCATGTTGTTGGCGTCAAACCCGGATAGACATCATGCACTGTCTTCGGATATAGCTTCAGATTGTCTTTATTGTCATTCATTGATCTGGAGTGACATTCTTGAAGCTGATGTCGTCAGCTATTCTGGCAACTGTCTAGGATGTCATGAAGTATCAGCGATTGAAGGGGGGCCTGCTACAACTAACGTGCACCACGAAACAGAAACCTTTGCAGCACGTGACTGTGGAGCATGTCACAAATAATGAGTTAATCCCTTGCCACTTTTTTTCATCGGTTTTCCGATGAAAAAAAGTGGCTTTCCTGTTGTCGGCGTGTTCCTCCATTGTTCCATGACTTGATGCATCCGGTGGTACATGGCAGCGCAACAGATCTGTTAGTAAGCAGAACCAAAAAGAATGGCCCATCCAGCTTGGACAGTGGATGGGCCATTCTTTATGTCTTCTCCCTTAGCGCGCTTTGCATTTATCTAAAACTGGAAACGCAACCCCAAGCCAAGGCGTGTTGCCTTACTGGAAATCAAATCATCAGCTTCGCAACGTCCTTCGATAAAGAGTGAGGTCTTCATCTTTTCCGGTTGTTCATAGATGAGATATCCCACATTGACAATCAGATCAATATTCTCATCCTGTCCGACCCAGAACCCGGCGCCGGCAGCAACAGACATTTTCTCAGTCAGGTAGTAATGGAGCAAGGCATCAACAGTGAAAGCGCTCCCGCCATCATAACCACCCACACGGGCAAAACCACCGGCAAGACCCATTGCGTAGAGCTTTTCAGTCAAGGGGATCTCATAACCAACACGGGCAAAGATATAGCTGGCCGGGTCGAACTGATGGGCAAAACCAATATCGGCTACTGGTCCACCCTTGTGTTGGGCAACCGTTATCGTCTGGGTACAATCGGCAGGACTGGACTGGGCACCCTTGTTGTCGATCACCACCGTTTTGACAGTGTACTGGGAAGACTGACAGGGGACAGTAAGCTTCTGGATAAATGGGGCTTCAGTGACACTTTCCTCAACTACGACCTGATTGGAGGCATCCAGCAATTTGAAGACCACCTCGGAGATGGTGCCATCAGGATCTGTTGATCCTGTTGCGTCAACAACTATGACCTGGCCACACGTGATCTCTGAGCTGGACAGGGTCATGTTGCAGACTGGATCCTGGTTCAGAGGAGGAGGTATGATGACATTCCTCAGGCTCAGGTTGCCGCAGGCAGCTGGAACAATGAACTCATAACGCTGTTCATTTTTGTCAATATAGAACCTGAAGGCAGCAAAAGACTCTTCGCCACCCCAGGTTACATCCTTGATCGCCTTGACCTGGCCGGAACTTTTCTTTCGGAAGAGCATCCAGTCGAATCGTTCCCCCGGGGCAACTTGGATGGCATCAATTTGTGCAGCTGGAAACTGAGCCTTGAATTCCGGAAACAGTTCTGGATTACCGGCTTTGGTAAATCCGTCCTCCAGGTCAGCGCTGTGTTTTTCGACCAGGATCCGAATGTCTGCCTCAGAGGTAATGGCCAGTTTCGAAAAAGGATGGGCCCCAAGATGTTTGAGGGTTACGGCTGCAAAAGCAGACGACGAGCATGCCACAAGCAGGCACAAACTAAGGAATATTAACACCTTCTTTTTCATTTTTTTCTCCTTCTGTTATTTGAAAAAACTTTAATCAGTTACCCAGTCCTCCACGCGATACGCTTGGCTTTTGGTAAAAAAGAATTGTGGAAAAACTGGGACAGGCCAGGTTTTTTACTCAGTGAATCTGCTAATCGGTGCTGAACGTTATCCCAAGTTCACCAGGAGCCTGTTCGAGAAGGCCCTTTTTCCCAGACGCGTCCTTATTTCTCAAAAATACTGGTCGCAATATTGACACTAGACGGCTGCCATGGTTTTTTAGAAATACCTCGATGTTGCATACAATGCCTAGTCTCGGACAAGCTCCTGGATAAAACATACGGTTGCTGGGGATTATTTCTCAATCAGGGGTTGCCTTCCTGAAAAGGGATGGCAGGAAAGTTGACCATGGAAAATTTTTTATACCATTAAAGTGTAAGGCCACATCTCCCTTTTCCTCCTCGTCGTAGCCGTCCACAGCAATATAATAGGTGACTCCTCCAACTGCAGAAAAAACAATCTGACTCTGATAGCTGAGTTCATGGTCGTCGTTATCAGTGATTTTGGTGAGGGTCTCAACTGTTGTGCCGGTATAGACCGCCAGGGTCGTATCAAAAGTGCTTGTAAAGGTATCAATAACAATCTGACCGGAAGAGGGCGCTGTCCAGCTGAACCAGATTGATGCGTAGGCGGTGGTTCCGCCATCTCCATGGTTGGGTTCGCCTGGTTCGGCTGTTGCCCCGATATTGACTCCAGTCATGGTTCCGGCAGAGCCGGAGAGGCGAGTTGCGGCAGCAAAATTGTCGTTACCAGGTGCCGGTGTCACATTCAAGAGCACAGTGCCCTGTTCCGTCTCATCCCAGCCATCCACAGCAATAGAATAGGTGGTTCCTGCCACTGCGAAAAAATCGATATGACTCTGAGTGTCAGCGCCAAAATCGTCGTTCTCGGTGATTTTGCTGAGGCTGTTCACTGCTGTGCCGGTATAGGCCGCCAAGGTGGTATCAAAATCACTGCCAAAGGTATCGAAATTGATTTGAGCGGAGGAGGGTGCTGTCCAGCTGAACCAGATTGAGACGTAGGCGGTGGTTCCGCCATCGCCATGATTGGGTTCGCCTGATTCAGCCGTTGCCCCGATGTTGATTCCAGTTATGGTTTTGGCCGATCCGGGAATTACAGCGGCGTCAACAAAATCATCGTTTGCTGCAGCAGGCAGCCAATTCAGGACCACAGTGCCCTGTTCCTCTGTATCGCAGCCGTCCACAGCAATAGAATAGGTGGTTCCTGCCACAGCGGCAAAATCAATCTGGCTCTGATAATCCGTCCCAAAATCGTCGTTGTCAGTGATTTTGATGAGGCCATCCACTGCTGTGCCGGTATAGGCCGCCAGGGTGGTATCAAAATCACTGCCCAAGGTATTCATATAGATTTGGCCGGAAGAGGGTGCTGTCCAGCTGAACCAGATTGATGCGTAGGCGGTGGCCCCGCCGTCTCCATGGTTGGGTTCGCCTGGTTCGGCCGTTGCCCCTATATTGCTTCCATTTATGGTTCCGGCAGAGCCGGAGAGGAGAATGGCGTCAATGTAATTATCATTACCAGGTGCAGGCATCCAATTCAGGAGCACAGTGCCCTGTTCCTCAATATCGTAGCCGTCCACAGCAATATAGTAGGTGGTTCCTGCCACTGCGAAAAACCCAATGAGGCTCTGGACGTCCGGGCCAAAATCATCATTTTCAGTCAGTTGGGTAAGGTCGCCCACTGCTGTGCCGGTATAGGCAGCCAGGGTGGTATCAAAAGTACTTCCAAAGGTATGGACAAAGATCTGGCCGGAAGAGGGCGCTGTCCATTTGAACCAGATTGATGCGTAGGCAGTGGTGCCGGTATCGCCATGATTTGGCTCTCCTGTCTCAGCAGTTGCTGCAATATTGCTTGCGGTTGTTATTCCTGTGGCCTCCGAGAGGACAGTTGCAGCAGCAAAATTATCGTTCAGGGGAGCTGCCTGGGCAATTGTCAGCCCCCAAGCAGAAAGTATAGAATAAAAAATAAAAAAAAGGAGTGGTTGCTTGAGGGTAGTCATTGCAATCTCCATATGGAATGATAAGGAATTAATCTCAAGAGTGTATCAACAACAACTTATAATCTATCTGGAAAATCTCCATCTTCTGTCAGAAATCAACATAGAGTTGCATAGTACACCAGATTAGAAGAAATATCTTTCAAACTCAGATGACGGGAGTAAAAAAACTGACGGCAGAGAAGGGTAACAGATTGGGATCGATGAAGAGGTCGCTTACGATCTCTCCCCCCCAAGTAAAACAGGGCAGTTGGATGAACAGCAAGCCTACCAGGCTGGCATCTGTCCGAAGAATCGTGAAAGCGTATACCCACCCTCTTGTCTGCATACGATATTTTTCCGCTCTCAATTATGGGGTAACAAGTTTGGGGAGTACCAGTGAGGCAAAACTCAATACAAAAAAGAACCCACACATGTCTGTGACCGTTGTCAGTAGAGGGCCGGAAACCAGGGCCGGATCCAGTTTGAAACGTTTAAGAAGAAGAGGCAGAATTCCGCCGAGGGTCACTGATACCAAGGTGTTGGCTGCCAGGGCGCTACCGACCACAATTCCGAGCCAGGGATTTCCCTGCCAGACATATGCGACCCCGAAGAGGATAGCTCCAAGGATTATTCCGTTTATGATACCGACTTTTGCTTCTTTTGCCAGGACCCAAATCAGCTCCTTTGGCCGAACAAGGCCCAGGGAAAGTTCACGCATGGAAACAGCCACTGCCTGATTGCCGGAACAGCCGCTCATGTCACTTACCATTGGCAGGAAGACGGCCAGGGTGATGGCAGCCGCCAAGGTATCCTGATACAGGGCAATAACACTTGCGGCAATGATATTGAGGACTATGTTCATACTCAGCCAGGAAAGACGGCGTCCGGAACGGGAAAGCAGAGGCATGGTCCGAAACTCCTCGCCGCCGATGATCCCGCTCAGTCGGAGAAAGGTTTTCGTTTTTCTTTTGTTGATTGCTTCCTCAATAGCATCCGGGAGCACGACTCCGACCAACCTTTTTTTCTCGTCTACCACAGGTACGCCAAAGAGGTGATGCTCCTCAAAAAATCCCTCCAGCTCGACTAATGATGCCTTGTCCGGAACATTGAGAGGCGATGTCAGCATAATCTTTGCCAGGGGAGTTTTATGGGAAGGGAAAAGAAGATCGTGAAGACGCAACACACCGGCCAGTCTCTCTTCCTCGTCAACGACATAAAAGTACTGTACATGGTAATCACTGTATTCACTGCGATTTTTCTGGAGATCAGTGAGTACATCCTCTATGGTATCATCGGTCTTATAGGCAAGGAATTCGGAAATCATCAGTCCACCGGCGCAGTCCGGTGCGTACTCGAGAAACATCCTCGCTTCCTTGGCATCTTCTTTGTCCATCTTGGCAAGGATTGCCTCACTGGCGTCATCATCCATCTCGCCTAAGACATCAACAAGATGATCACTGGAGAGCTCCTCCATGATGGCTGCTGCCTGCTCCGATGGCATATCTTCCACCATATCTGCTGCCTGGGCTTCCGAGATATCCTCGATTACATCGGCGGCATCCTCAGGACTGAGCATGCCGAGCAGTCGAAGCTGTTCTCCCTCTGTCAGACGTGAGATGGATCTTGCCGTTTCGGAGGGGCTGAGGGCATTAATGAAATCGGTCAGGGCAAGGCTGTTTTCAGCAGTGATGAGTTCACTGATTGTTTTCCAGGGGGGAGTTAGCTTATCCATCGATAACCTCTTGAAATGTTGATCTTAAAGGAGCATGATGCCGCATCCTTGAATGTCTTGTCGGGCATGGGGCATTCATCTTGTCATGAAATCAGATTGTGAAAAAAAGGATAGATGTTTTTATTGGATGAATAAAAGATACTTTATTTTTGTCAAGATATCGTTATGATATTCTATGCGACTACAGAAGAGAACCTGTCACGATTCTCAACTGGGTGGAAAAATACTCTTTTTTCTTTTTCCGGGATTGGATGTGACGGAAAGCTCTTTTACGGGCATATTCTCAAGAATTCTTTCCTGTTGGTTTTATGAGATGCTCCTACTGCTAAGCAGTTATAGAGCGGTTGTCTGCCAATTATTGGCCATTGCCTCAATGGTTAAAAATATTGTTAAAAAAATAAAAAAAACCGATTGGTTTTTCGTTGACTTTCTTTTATGCAGGACGTAAATAGCGATTAAAGAGATGTAAATGGTGCTTTAGTCGTAACTTATTGAAAAAATTGCCAAATATAAAAAGGAGTTTTCATGCAGGCGCAAATCGAAGTCCCCGCTTTTTCAGATCATATTTCAGGAATATCCAGCTCATTTCTGGAGGAGGATGGAGAACCTCCAGGTAAGGCTGTTAACGCGTTAGGCACACTCGATTGTCTTCGTAATTCTCCCGCCACAATTATTCCCTTTCCTTCGCTTGTTGAAGAATTTTCCCTATCCACAGTACAGAGAAAAAAATTTCGTCGCACCTTCTTTCCTCATGTCACCGCCAAAGAATGGAACAGCTGGCACTGGCAGGTGGCCAACCGCATCCGCGGAGGAGAACGGCTTGGCAAATTTTTGCAGCTTTCCCCGGAAGAACAAATGGCGGCTAATGGTCCTGACATTAAATTGCCCCTGGCCATTACTCCCTATTACCTGAGCCTCCTCGATCCTGCCAATCCCCTGCAGCCTCTGCGCCGCACTGTGGTACCCACAACCAGCGAGCTCGTCAGAGGGCCTGGCGAGGCGGATGATCCTTTGGGCGAGGAAAATCAGAGTCCGGTTCCCGGACTTGTGCACCGCTATCCCGATCGGGCACTTTTTCTGGTCCATGATTTCTGCTCAACGTACTGCCGGTACTGTACCCGCTCTCGGGTGGTGGGACATGGAGCCGTACGTGCAAGCAAGGCTCGCTTTGAGCAGATGCTGGACTATATCCGCCGCACAAAATCCATCCGTGACGTCCTGCTTTCCGGCGGTGATCCCTTGCTCCTTGCTGATGAACGTCTGGAATGGCTGCTGAAGAATCTGCGGCAGATCCCCCATGTCGAGATCATTCGTATCGGCACCAAGGTCCCTGCCGTACTGCCGCAGCGTATTACACCACAACTGGTAAAAATATTAAGGCGTTATCATCCTCTGTGGATGAGTCTCCATTTCATCCATCCGGATGAGTGTACAACGGAGACTGTCAAGGCATGTACAAGGCTTGCTGATGCTGGAATTCCTCTCGGTTCCCAGACCGTGCTGTTGCGTGGTATTAATGATAATGTGGAGACCATGAAGAACCTGACGCACAGTCTTATGCGTATGCGTGTTCGCCCCTATTATCTGTACCAGTGCGATCCGATCACCGGCTCGGCCCATTTTCGGACTCCGGTGGAAAAAGGTCTGGAAGTTATTCAGGGCTTGCGGGGCTTCACCAGCGGCTATGCCGTTCCCACCTATGTTATCGACGCCCCCGGAGGAGGAGGAAAGATTCCACTCCTGCCGGAATCAGTTGTCGGAAAGCAGGGTACTGACCTTCTCCTGCGCAACTATGAAGATAGATTGTTTCGCTATCCCGACGTGATCTGAGCGCGGAAGAACCATTGATGCGCGGCCTCGGCCGCGCATACTCCATACATCCTTTTTGGAAGACACAAAAAAAATGAAAATAGGGTTAACATACGATCTGCGCTCTGCCTATCTTGAAATGGGATTTTCCGAGCTGGAAACTGCTGAATTCGATCGAGACGACACCATTGAGGCCATAGAATCCGCCTTGACCACGCTGGGGCATCAGTGTGAGCGCATTGGCCATGCCAGGCAGCTCATCCAGGCCCTGGCAGAGGGCAGGCGCTGGGATCTGGTATTTAACATTGCCGAGGGCATGTACGGCATTGGCCGTGAGGCACAGATCCCGGCTATTCTAGACGTATATAACATTCCATACACCTTTTCGGATCCCTTGGTCATGAGCCTGACTCTGCACAAGGGAATGACAAAACGGGTGCTGCGGGATGCACAGGTGGCGGTGAGCGATTTTCTGGTTGCGGAAAGCGGTTCAGATACGGTGGGAATATCCTTTGCTCCTCCATATTTTATCAAACCGGTGGCCGAGGGAACGGGCAAGGGGATAGACCCTGACTCCATCGTTCGTGACGGAGGACAGTTGGCCGATGCAGTCGATCGCCTGGTTCAGAATTTTCACCAGGCGGTGCTGGTGGAACCCTATCTCCCGGGTCGTGAATTTACTGTCGGTATTGTCGGCACAGGGAAGGGGGCCAAAGCTATCGGGACCATGGAAGTTATTCTCCTCCAAAGCGCTGAAGAGGGGCTCTATTCCTATATCAACAAGGAAGAATGCGAAGAACGGGTTGAATACCGACTTGCTGACAGCAGCCGGGATCCCGTTGTCCAGGAGGCTGAGGCGACTGCCCTTGCTGCCTGGCGTGTTCTTGGCTGCCGGGATGGCGGCCGTGCCGACCTGCGCTGCGATGAGTCGGGCCGACCACTGTTTATGGAGGTAAATCCTCTGGCGGGTATTCATCCGCAACACTCAGATCTGCCGATTCTCTGTAGCAAGCTAGGTATTGCCTATCTTGCTCTTATTCAAATGATTCTGGACTCGGCCACCAGCAGGATTAAGCTATGAATGTTGCTATTGTTCATAACAGCATAACAGAGGATGAGGGACCGGATGCCAAGGATGTACTGGCCCAGGTTGCAGTGGTCCGTGATGCACTTGTTCAATCGGGGCACAGTGTGGAAGTACTTCCCTGTTCTCTCAACCTGGAGCAGATCGTTGCCCGTCTCAGGGAGACGAGGACAGAGATGGTGTTCAATCTGGTGGAGTCCCTTGACGGGCATGGGCGCCTGATTCACCTTTTTCCAGCCCTCCTGGAAGCTCTGCGTCTTCCCTACACCGGTTCATCGGCTGCGGCCATTGCTACGACTTCCAATAAGACGGAGGCCAAAGAGGTTCTCCGCCATGCCGGATTGCCCACTCCTGCCTGGATCGGGCCAATGGTCGGCAGGGGGGGAAAAACAGGGGGAACCCCTGTCGATGGGGTGTGGATCGTTAAATCGCAGTGGGAACATGCCTCGCTTGGGATGGATGCAGAATCGGTGCTCCAGCCTGAGTCGGCGGCAGCTCTTTTCAGCATTCTTGAGCAGCGAGCGGGCAGCCTTGGCGGCAGCTGTTTCGGTGAACAGTTCATTGATGGTCGAGAATTCAATATTGCTTTGCTGGCCGCTAAAAATGAAGTGGAAGTTTTGCCTGCGGCTGAGATTCTGTTTGATGATTTTTCCACTCATATGCCGCGCATAGTCGATTACAGCGCCAAGTGGGATGAGACATCCTTTGCCTATGGCCATACCCCCCGTCGTTATGATTTTAGCGAAGATGAGAGGCCGTTGCTTGAGAAGCTGGTGCAACTCTCGAAACAGTGTTGGCATCTCTTTAACTTAAAAGGCTACGCCCGGGTTGATTTTCGGGTTGATCGTGATGGCCAGCCCTGGATTCTTGAAGTCAATACCAACCCCTGCCTTTCGCCGGATGCTGGATTTGCAGCTGCCCTTGACCAGGCCGGCCTTTCCTTTACCGAGGCGGTTGGTCGTATACTGGAAGATAGTCTCCTCCCACCCCACGCCTGAAAGGAATAGTGATATGCTGCGAATACGCCGTATCTATGATGATGCAATACCAATTAACAAGGAAGAACTCCACCAGGTAAAAGATATCCTCCGGACGCGATTCAGCGAAATAGATGAGGAGGAGGTCGAATCTATTGGTGAAAAACTGCGCAATCCCTTCAAGCAACGCTTTCGCACCATTCTCTTTGTGGCGGACAACGCCAAGGGGCGCGTGAATGGTTTTGCCATTCTCCTTCATGAACCAGTGCTCGCTTTTACCTATCTTGACTGGATTGCTATCACAGCCAAACGTGCTGGTTCTGGCATCGGCAGTGCTCTGTACGAAAGAGTGCGCCAGGAGTCGGCTGCCCTGAAGGTCAAAGGTCTCTTTTTTGAATGTCTGCCGGATAACGAAGAGTTGTGTACTGACAAGGCCATTCTCAAGGAGAACATTGCCCGCTTGAGGTTTTATGAACAGTACGGTGCCCGGCCCATTATCAATACCGCCTACGAATCGCCGGTTAACCCCGGTGACAGCTGTATGCCGCACCTGGTTTATGATGGACTGGATGCAGGAAAACCACCAGGCCGGGTATTTGTCCGCAAGGTAGTACGGGCCGTACTTGAACGCAAGTATGCCAACCTCTGTCCGCAGGAGTATGTGGAAAAGGTGGTGGGCTCGTGCAAAGACAATCCTCTGCAGCTGCGCCCATTCATGTATGTGAAGCCTGAAGTCGCCAGCAGCAAGGTGGACAGTCGAACCACTGAACAGATTGCCGTGGTGGTCAATGACCGTCATGATATTCATCATGTCCGTGACCGTGGCTACGTAGAATCGCCGGTGCGCGTCAAGTCCATTCTCAAAAAGTTGGAAGAAAGCGGTCTGTTTGTGCAGATAAAGCCCCGGCCTTTTGGGGACCGTCACCTGTACCCGGTGCATGCTCCCGAGCTGGTCAACTACCTGAAACATGCCTGTGCTGAAATGGATGAAGGGAAGTCTCTTTATCCCTATATCTTTCCCATACGCAACAAAACGAGGCCGCCCAAGGAACCGGCGGTGCTTGCCGGCTATTACTGTATTGACACCTTCACTCCCATCAACAGAAATGCCTATCCTGCAGCTCGCCGCGCTGTGGACTGTGCTCTGACCTCCGCAATCGAGGTCCTGAATGGTCGGCGAATAGCTTATGCCCTGGTCAGACCACCGGGCCATCACGCCGAAAGCAGAGTGTTTGGAGGATTTTGTTATTTCAATAACAGTGCTGTAGCGGCCCATTATCTGAGCGGTTTCGGGAAGACCGTAGTTCTTGATATCGATTACCATCACGGCAACGGGACCCAGGAAATTTTTTACCGGCGCGGTGATGTCCTCACTATCTCCATTCATGGTCATCCGAGTTTTGCCTACCCCTATTTCAGCGGGTTTGAGGAGGAGTGTGGCGAAGTTGAAGGCGATGGCTTCAATCTTAATCTGCCTTTGCCGGAGAGTGTTGACGGTCCGCAGTACCGCGAGGCGCTGAGTAAGGCCCTGAACAAAATCGAGTCCTTCAACCCTGCTTTTCTTATTGTTGCCCTCGGCCTTGATCCGGCCAAAGGTGATCCAACAGGTACCTGGAGTCTGCTGGCGAAAGATTTTGAAGAAAATGGTAGAATGATAGGCGCCCTTGGCCTGCCCACGGTTGTGATTCAGGAGGGAGGCTATCGGACCCGCACCTTGGGCACCAATGCCATGCGTTTTTTCAAAGGACTCGCCTATGCTGTTCAGGATTGGGCTGATAAGCGACATCCGGCAAAAAATAAGATCCATGGCGTCACCTACAGGTGTGAGGTAGAAGAGGCTGATTCGGAGCGGGTGGCCAAGCTCGTGTCCCTAACCGGATTTTTTTCTCCAGAAGAGATCGATGTGGCCGAGGAGCTGGTCAAAGAGAGATTGGAAAAAGGCGATTCGAGTGGGTATCATTTTATCATGGCAGAACATTATGGTCGCCTTGCGGCATACAGTTGCTACGGCCCCATACCCTGCACCCAGAGCGGATATGACCTGTATTGGATAGCTGTACATCCCGATTATCAAGGAAGGGGCATCGGTAAAGCACTCCTGGAGGAGACCGAGCGTGCCATCAAGAGTGGTGGAGGAGAACGTATTTATGTGGATACCTCCCAGCGCCGGCAGTATGCAGGTACCCGTGCCTTCTATGAACAGAATGGCTATGGCCAGCAAAACGTTTTTCCTGATTTTTATGCCCCTGGTGATGGCAAGGTTGTTTATTGTAAACATCTGTTGAATGGATAGTGTGGGAGAGCGTTAGAATCCTGTCCGAGAATGCCTTTTCTCGGACAGGATCCTAGCCTTATACCCTTTTTTTGTTTTCTGCCGGGGCAGGATTGGCAGAATTCGGAATCTCCATATCCAAACTGGATCGGGATGGTTCTTCTCGGAGCCATCCCATGGGGCGCCAAGGGCTGCTGTTTTATTTCGTCTTGTCAAAGAACTGCTTTATTATACGTCCATGGTGCGAATTGCGACTTCTCATGGTAACATACAGCCTTTGATTATCTTCTGTGGCGTGATGTCAATATGTTCTGGGCATTTCGTGTAGGCTGGTTTTGTTCGGTCCTATATCTGAAAAATGAGTAAGAATCATCTCTGATGAGAATAGGGCCAAGGGACACTCGATTGCTTGCATAAGCCATTGAGAATCTTGTTGTTGGGGTGGGGAATGAAATTAGGGACAATTTTACTGACTGTTATCGCCATTCTTCTCTGGTCATCTCCGGTTTTCTCTGTTTCTGCTGATCTGGATTCGTATGATTTTACCGCTGCCCAACAAGAACTCGATAAAATTGCTCAGCTTGATCTGGAAAGCACTTCGTTCGCGCAGGTAGACCTCTTGATGCAGCAGTTGCAGGTGTATCTTAAACAGGCGCAATACTGTACATCGACCACGCAGCAGGAAATGGAACAGATTGACAAGGCCTTTGCCTCGCTTGGCGAAAAAGTAACTGGTGAACCAAAGGATATTGCCAAAGAAAGAAGTGGTCTGGTGACCCAGAGAAGTGGGGTTGAGGTGCGTCTCGCCCAATGCCGTCTGTTGAACTACAAGGCCACGGCTCTTGAAGAAAAACTGAAAAAGAATCAAAAAGAGAGTTTTACCAGAGACCTTTTTGCTGAAGGTCCTAATATTCTGACCATCGTTCTCCATCCAGAATTACGATCTTTAGACTGGTTGCTGGTAACCGGTAAATTTCTTATCACAGGAAGTGGGCTTACTTCCCTGGTGCCATGGCATCTTATCCCCATACTTTTTCTGGCGGGTTTCGGTTATTTTGTCGGCACTAAAATGGATGATCTTTTTATTTACCACGTGGGTAAAATCACCCAAGAAGGACTTTTCTTCGATTTCTGGCGGACAATCGGGCAACAGAAAAGCACTTTTCCCCTGCTTACGGCCCTGGGTGGTGCATCCCTTGCTGTACATTTTTTCATGGCAGGCCTGCGGCCGCTGCCCTATTTGCCAAGCGCTGTGGATGCTTTGCTGTTCGCACTCTTTTTTTCAATCTTTGGTAAGGTCTACGGGCTTATCCTCACTGACAGTGGAGGAACAGGGGCAGAGGAGAGGAAGCTCTCTGCCTCCGATCTCTTGCGTCTCCATTTACTGGCCCTGTTTTCTGGAATATTATGGTTTGTCTTTGCAAGTCCCCTCCAGAATTTTTTACCAGAGGTAACTTTTTATCTCCTGCGTGCCTTGATTGTAGTGCTCTGGTATGGAGCTTTGCTCTGGTCATTTTGGATGTCCTGCACTTTTTCCAGATTGGAGACATGGAGGCGAACGATACGTATCGTTCTGGTCCTGGTCCTTGGTAGTGTCGTACTGGCCGAACTTGGCGGTTATCGAGCTCTTGCCACCTATCTGCTGGTCGGAACCTCTGGTACCATAGCTCTCATCCTCATCTTTGTTATCGGCAAGCATTTGAGTAGCGAGGTTATAGGTGGTTTTGGCAGAGGCAAGTATGGCTGGCAGAAAACCATTCGCCAAAAAGCGGGCATTAAACAAACTGAAGTCCTCAGAGGGGTCCTCTGGATAAACAGTATGTTCAAGCTCTTACTTGTTTTTGCTTTTATTCACAATCTTATCCGCTTATGGAGCATATCCAGGGTATATGCTTCAACCTATTACAGCTGGCTGGTGCAAGGATTCAGTTTTGGCACGGTAACCATCGTCCCATCACGAGTGGGAATTGGTTTTTTGATTTTCGCCTTGGGTTGGACCCTTGTTTCTCTTGCTAAAGACAACATTGTTCGCCCCTGGATGACTGAATCCGAACTGGCGCCCGGTGTGCAGGATGCCTTTACCACCGTTCTTGGGTATATCGCTTACAGTATTACTATTCTCGTTTCTCTCAGTACTGCCGGCATTGATTTTTCCGGCCTGGCAATGGTTGCCGGTGCCCTGTCCGTCGGTATCGGCTTCGGTCTTCAGAATATAGTCAACAATCTCGTTTCCGGCCTCATTCTTCTCTTTGAACGGCCTATCAAACGCGGGGATTGGATCAGTGTCGGGACCACGGAAGGATATGTAAAAAAAATCAGTGTGCGGTCCACCATTATCCAGACATTTGACCGATCTGACGTCATTGTTCCCAACTCGGAGTTGATCTCCAGCCAGGTGACGAATATGATGCTTCAGGACACTCGGGGCAGGGTTCGGGTGGCGGTGGGAGTCGCCTATGGCAGCAATACCGCACTGGTCAAAGAACTTCTCCTCGAAGTGGCGAAGAATCATCCGGAGGTGATCAACAATGGCACCGCCCCCTATCCTGTTGTCCGCTTTCAGGCCTTTGGTGAATCTTCCCTGGATTTTGAACTATTCTGCCATCTACGGGATGTTGATAAACGTATTGATGTGCGCAGTGATATGCATTTTGCCATTGATCAGGCTTTTCGTACCCATGGGATTGCAATTCCCTTTCCCCAGCGTGACGTCCATATTAAACATGATTTCCCCAAAACAGAGGAAAAGAAGGTCGTGGACGAAACAGAGAGCGAGCCTGAAAAGCTATGATGTTTCCCGTCCTGAACGTTGGGAAAGGGGGGGCTGGACAAGCCCTTCAGATTACGGAACGGAGGAGATATGTCAGAATGGGATTACTCTCCACCTTCATTTTCCAGGCCAGGGGGAGGTGAACCGGACTGGTCACCACTTTTCGGTCGAGCATCTCTTTCAGGGTGTCGAGAAAGGCAATGGAGGTCTTCCCGATAAAGAGGGGTTGCAGGTCCGTACCCGAGTGGTAGAGCTGTAAAAGTTTACGCAGTCCTGTCAGGTAGAGATAATCCTTGGTAAGTCCGCCCCCTCGATATACCCGTACACTCATACTGAAGGCGTCTTCTTTTGACATGCCGAAATCATCAGCCAGAGCCTTGTAGGTCTTGCTGAAATCGTAGTTTTGGACCATCATATGGACAGCCATCACCCGATGGGCCAATGTTTTTATCCGCTCCAGAGTCAGATTGCCGGACAAATACTCACTGAGGATGGCCAGACCTTCCTGGGTTTCTGTATTCCCTGCCAAGCCAAGCTTGAATATCTTCAGACCCTGTGTGTTGGAATTGATGGTGGTCACCATGTGAACCCCCAGCTCATGGTGGATCAGGGCCTGAATTTCCGTTTCCGTAAAGTGGGCAGAGCGATTAATCAGAACCTTGCGTCGCCCACTGCTGACCGTGGCCCTGGCCACCATACGACTACTCAACTCTACCTGACAGTGAAAGCCATATTTGTTTATTGCCTTTTGGAATGCATTGGCGCACTTTCTGGCATTGAATTGCTGCGCCTCATTTTCCTCTTCAATAGGGGGGGCAGCGATAAAAAAACGGGCCAATTGAATGTCTCCTTCCCTTGGCTCTCCATGGAATCGTAGAGAATTGTAGAGAAAATGTTCAGTGCCAATGGTGGTCAGTAGGTCGATTTTCTGGGCAAGCATGTCAATGGTGTTGCGGTAGAGCTGCCGAATACTGACGTCCTGGATATTGTCTACTGGAATGGCATAGAGTCGTTTACGAAAGACAAAAGGATCAATCTTTAATTGTCGGTAGTAAAAGCGGGGGGTATAGTTGCACTGTTTTGCAAAAAAAAGGTTACGTTCATGGGTAAGATTGACGGGATTGATATAGCGCAGGGTGTCAACACCTTTTGCCATCTTATAGAGGGCCGCATCTATCCTCCTGATAACCTTGCTGCTCTCCTCGGCAAAAAACAGTGAGCGCTGTATTCTTTTACCGGCAAATCTTCTGCTGAAGTAGGCTGCATTGTAACTCAGTGCCTGTTTTAGGCTTTCAATAACTGCCTCCAGGATCAGCGGGTACGCTACTCCAGAGAGTTCATTCATATACACTTTTTTTATTGCCAGAGGGATGCAAAGGCTCTGGGGGTGATTCTTATGAATAAAAAAGGCTTGATAGCCCTTGCCGGGAAAGACTTCATCACAGGCCGCTCTGTTCTTGATATTCGGAAATTCTGTTCCCAGGAGCCGTCTTTTTAGATGGTTGACTACTGGCTGGTATGTTTTTTGATCAATGTAATAGGTGCCAACATTAAAGAGTGGTGTAGTCGTTGTGATGCGCTTGTAGTTGTAGGAGTGCAGATCATAGATGACGCAGCGGGAAAAAATCTCTTCAAGGACTGTGAGAAGGGCATGCAGTACTCTGTAGTAGCTGTCATGCCGGGAAATGTTTTCCTTCTGTTCTTTGACAGAGAGAGAATTGTTCCAAACAGTTTTCCCAGAGGACTCTTTGGGCGTGGATTCCCCGGGCGGACGGTTCAGATCATAGAGATATCGTGAGTCAAGGCCCTGGAGGACAATGGGAAATGAGGCCAGCATAACGCCGGTATAAGGATCTTCCTCATATTGTCTTTTTCCCTCATCCAGCAGCAAATTCCCGGCTATTTGCCTACGAAGAGTATGACCAGCGTGAATTGCTGTGCAGACCGCAGGAACATATCTATCGATCTTGATGCTGAAGGCACCCGTGTCGACAACTGCTGTAACGGATTCCTTTCGTTCAATACGGAGAAGGATCTCCTCTTCAGATAAGGTCTGCATTTGCGATACCCTTGCGGGTAAGCTGTAGAAAAAAAATTTCCTCCATTCTTGTTGTAAGAAACAAGAATGGAGGAAAAAGGATGTTCTCCAAAATGGTTATAGTTAAAACTCAGCTTGGATTACTGTTTCTCGTGACTCCGGTTGGATTCCAGCCCGTTAACGAGTTGTTATGAGAAAATAGTTCGCTATTCCACTGTGTGGAGAGGCACGTTTGAGCTCAGTTTCCTTAAGCGTCACTTTTTTCAATGACCTCCTAATACTCGGCCATAATCGAATAGTCTTGCGCAGCATGGGCGTCCTGAAGCTGGAGCTTGACTGGTTGTACACTTTGTAAAATATATTTCACACCACACACCTGGCAGAATACAATGTCATTCTTTCGGTTGTAACTGGAAATTTCAAGTCCATCGGCGCTTCCGCAGAGTTTACAACTCCGAAACTGGTGGTTAAACGATCTGATTCGTTTTCCTCGGCTTCCTGATTTTCCTGTTTGATCAAACATGTTAAGATCCTTTTTTGAAACAGCATAACGACAATTGCGGCAAGATACCGCACCATATAATACGATACAACTGAAAAGAGTTTAAGACATACAATGCCGCTGAATCGTTTTCTTTCCCGCAGGTAAGCGTTTGCCGGGTAAGAGGTTAATAAGGGTCGTACCCTTCGTTCAACTCGAACTCATCGTAATGTCCATATTCACCATCAAAAGTTAAAGGCCTGAGTCGAAGTGGGTTGGTGGAATACAGTTCGTATTCCCCCCCACAGACATCACAAAAAATCACATCACCAGGCTCATCATCATGGAAAATTTTGATTTCACCCATACATATGGGGCATTTTCGGGCTTTCATAATTTTAATCCTTATCTTTTGCAGTTAGTTACTCTAGGTTAAACTTAAACATTTGTTCTGATGGCTCCTTTTCGAAAAAACTTTCTCCAAAGAATTCCCCTTCGATCTCAATTTCTTCACTTTTCGCTGTCGTGTCAGGTTGCGCAGGGATGATTTCTTTTTGTTCGGCTTGGTCGTTGATTTTTGCCAGGCCCTGCTTAGTGTAAGGTTCTTCCTCCAGGTTTTGTTCTTCCTTGTTGCTTATGTCATCAGGAACAACCATTGCTGTTCCTTGCTGCGCCGTGGAGCAGAGGGCGATTGTCAGAAACAGGGTATTGAACATTGCGATTCTAATTTTCATAAACGCCTTCACCCGTGCCATGCATAACGCTGGGTAACGGACAGTGGAATCGTCCTTTTCTGCCGTTGTCAAAACTCTTTCCTGTCGATTATTAGCAAGAGAAATGCCAATCTGTAGCTATTTCCGTAAACAGGAGGGGCAAAAGTTGAGACGAGATGAAGGGATGTTTTTTAACATGTTGAAAATATATTGTTTTGTTCTCTCTTTGCTCTTGTTCTCAGACCCCTTAACTGCTTTTTTTGTTACAGGCACTCCAATAGGGTAGCCATGACATGAATTGAAGAAAAAAGAACTCAGAGTTCTTTTTTCTAGACCATGCCCGGTTTGCCCAAAAAAAAAATGTTTCTATAGTTTGTTAGTAATTAGAATTACGTGCAAATAGTATATTAAGAACTCAATGTTCTCAATATGCACTAGTCGGAACTTATTCTTCCTGTTTTTTTGCTTGCAGCCAAATGGAGACAGTTTGCTGAGAGAAGGGTGGCTTAAAAAATGAGTTGCACGTTCCGCATGGTCGATGAAAGCAAATAAGGTGTGGACAGTTTCAGAAATTGAGTCTATAAACTCGATCCCCGCAGCAGGAGAGCAGTGAAAATGCTGCTGCCCATAAGATGAATGTGCTCAAGGAGTAAAGGAGTTGGGCGGGGGAGTGCAGCCAGGAAAGACAAACAGCTGCTGGGGTGGCGGGAATGGCTTTCACTTCCTAATATTGGTATCCCGGCCATCAAGGCCAAGGTCGACCCAGGGGCAAAAACTCTGCCCTCCATGCCTTTGCAGTGGAACCTTTTGAGGAAGATGGAATAGCAAAAATTCGTTTTGAGATTCACCCCTTACAGAAACAAACAGGCATTGTCCTGGCATGCCAGGCACCCATTGCTGATCGTCGTATGGTCAGCGACTCCGGCGGCTACAAAGAAATGCGCTATGTCATTAACACCATCCTTGTTTTGGGCACTGTCCGTACTCGGGTAGAAATGACACTGACTGGCAGGGGGTACCGTGTTGTTTCGGATGCTCCTGGGGCGCGGAGTGCCATAGCTGGTAGCTATTGCGTTGACCCTGCTGCTGCTTACTTGGCAGGACGGAAGTCCCCTACTATTTACAAAGAAGGAAGATAAAGTGAAAATTTGTATTTTATCAAGGAATAAAGAGCTTTACTCTACGGCCAGACTTGTTGAAAGTGCCGAAAGACGGGGGCATGAAGTGCAGGTTGTTGATCCGTTGCGCTGCTACATGAATATCACCTCTCATAAACCTTCAATCCATTTTAAGGGAGAACCCTTAGACGGATTTAGTGCGGTTATTCCACGAATAGGCGCTTCGATTACTTTTTATGGAACTGCTGTTGTCAGGCAGTTCGAAATGATAGGCGTCTATTCCGTCAATGAATCGGTGGCCATTTCCCGTTCTCGAGATAAACTCCGTTCTTTGCAACTTCTGGCTCGCAGGGGAATAGGCCTGCCGGTAACCGGTTTCTCCCATGCAACCCTGTATACCCAGGACTTGATCGACCTTGTTGGTGGTGCACCATTGGTGATAAAATTGTTAGAAGGGACCCAAGGGGTAGGTGTTGTCCTAGCCGAGACCAATAACGCGGCTGTTAGTGTTATTGAGGCGTTTCGGGGATTGAAACAGAATATACTGGTCCAGGAATTTATCAAGGAGGCGGATTCCAAAGATGTCCGCTGTTTTGTGGTTGGGGGGAAGGTTGTGGCAGCAATGATGCGCATCGGTAAGGAGGGAGATTTCCGCTCTAATATCCATCGGGGAGGAAAGGCTGAGAAAGTGAAAATCACCCCGGAAGAACGCTCCACAGCTGTTCGTGCTGCTAAAATTATGGGCCTGAACGTGGCTGGGGTGGATATCTTACGCTCAAATCATGGTCCGGTTGTCATGGAGGTGAACTCTTCACCTGGCCTGGAAGGTATTGAAAAAGCAACCGAGCTGGATGTAGCAGGTATTGTAATCGAATTTATTGAGAAAAATGCCGAACCAGGAAAGACCAAAACTCGTGGCAGAGGCTAATAGCTGCCTGTCCATAATTGCCTCATTTTCCCTGAGATCCTCGGCGGTCTCCTCTGATCTTGCCGCTCTTAAAAATTAATTTTCAGAAGTTCAACCTCCATGGCCCCCAAGGGCGCTTATACCCGTAGTTAGGATGATTCCTTGGGGGGAAACCAACGGTTGCATTTATTGAGTGTCTTGATTAGAGAAAGAAGGCTCTCGTTTCCGGACAGGCGCTAATTCTATACCTGAACTATTCATATCGAGGTGATATTGCAGGGCATACCGATTACTTCTTCATGATCTTCAAAGAAAGGACCAACATGACATTATTACTCCCGGAAAATCCGATCTTTATCGTTATCATTCTCCCACTGCTGGTTTTTTGCGCTCGGATTCTTGATGTCTCCATCGGCACACTGCGAATTATCTTTGTCTCTAAAGGATTGAAATACTTGGCGGCCCTGCTTGGCTTTTTTGAATCTTTAATCTGGTTGCTGGCAGTGGCTCAGGTCATGCAGAATCTTAATTCATGGCAGACCTATATCGCCTTTGCCTTTGGATTCGCGGCAGGCAACTATGTGGGTGTAGTTCTTGAAGAAAAAATTGCTCTGGGTAATATGCTGATCAGAGTCATCACCCGAGGGGAGGCGGATGAACTGGTTAAAGTGCTCTGGGCTGCAGGATATGGAGTGACCAGTGTTGATGCACAGGGTGAAACCGGGCCAGTCAAATTGATCTTTAGTATTGCCAAGCGGAAAAATATTAGAAAGATCATCTCTATCATCAAACACTATAATCCTAATGCCTTTTATACCATTGAAGACATGCGTTACGTCAATGAAACCTATTCAGCCCCGATCTCGAAAGGGACATTATTTGCCCGCTTAACTCTCAGTATGCGAAAGTAGGGCCTGGAGTAAAAGGCCAAAAATGCTCCTGATAACTTTTTGCTCTGGAAGACTCTGTCGCATGGTATTCTCTTCCTGGGGGGGACAGGTCAGTCTCTCTTTGGGGGATATCTTTCAGAGAAAATCGTGAACCCGGTTGCCCTAATTTCTTGCTTAGGGCAACCGGCCCCGTTATCGGAAACTCCTTAAAACCATTTTTTCTTTTTAAAGAAGAGGATCATTACGCCAGCGGTTGCCAGCATTATGCCAATAGCGAAAGGATACCCATAGTACCAGCTGAGTTCCGGCATATTCAGGGGACTTGTGACTGTGTTGAAGTTCATGCCGTAGAGGCCTGCGATGAAGGTGAGAGGGATAAAGATGGCGGCAAAAATAGTCAGAACCTTCATGACCTCGTTCATGCGGTTGCTGATCGAAGAGAGATAAATATCCAGCATGCCGGAAATGATATCACGGAAGGTTTCAATGGTTTCAATAATCTGGATAGTGTGGTCGTAAAGATCTTTCATGTAAAAGTAGATGGCCTCGCTGATCAGGTCAATTTCTTCGTCACGCACCAGGCTGTTGATCACCTCGCGCAGCGGCCAAACCGACCTTCTGAGGAGGATCATCTCCCGCTTCAATATATGGATTTTGCCCAAGGTCTCGGGAAGTGGGTTGGTAACAAGTTCTTCTTCTATGAACTCGATCTCTTCACCGATCTTCTCAAGTACTGAAAAGTAGTTGTCAATGATGGAGTCCAGCAGGGCATAAAGGAGATAGTCTGTCTTCATCTTGCGGATACGACCTTTGTTGTTACTGATCCGGGTGCGTACTCCGTCAAAGGTGTCTCCTGTTTTTTCTTGAAAGGAAAGCAGGTAGTTTTTACCGAGCACAAAACTGACCTGTTCCATATCGACCCGTTGGGTTTCAGTATTGTAGGTCTGCATCTTCAGTACCAGAAACAGATACTCGTCGAAGACATCAAGCTTGGGACGCTGAGTGGTGTTGAGGATATCTTCCACGGTGAGCGAGTGGAGTTTGAAGCAGGAACAGAGTTTCTCGATGATATCGACCTGATGCAGGCCATCGACGTTGATCCAGGTGACTGTCTGCTTTCCCTGATAGATTGCGCATTCTTCCGGATTGTCAGGGGTTATGGTGTTGTAGGATGTCTGGTCGTAATCTATGACCCTGATGTTAATATCTTCGCTTTGCTGCTGACCGACATGGATCGGGGTGCCAGGCGGCAGGCCCGATTTGAGCGATGATGTCTTGAGAATCCGGAACATGGAGCCTTCTGTTTCGCTAAGAGTCGTGTCGGGAATATCGAGGGGTGTTTTCATGGGATACATTTCCTCAAGGCAGACTTGAAAGGTTTCACAGCTTGTAGTCGGTTATGCTGGCTGACTGCAAATCTTTATGATATGTAAGCAATTTATTCTCGAAAAAAACGTAACGCTTCAGCAGCACTTCATCTTCATCCATTGAGGGCTTCTCGAATAGCACGAGTATGCTTTGCATCCCTGACTGAACCGATATAAAACACTGCTAACCGGTTACAGAGTGGTTGGTTGTCAATTATTTGCCATTACCTGAATAGTCACGAAAAAACAAGACCTAACTGGTCTATGTGAGATGGGCCAATTGCTTGACTTGATGATCCTGGCAGTTGATTGTTTGGTGATGCGATAATATTTCTATTCTGCATCCGCTAAAGGTGGTACGTTTTGATTTTGATGGAGAGCCCATTCTGTCAGGGGGGATGTTGAGGGACTCGTGCTCCTGTTCTCCGTCTCATTGATTATACGGTTCTTCGTGGTCGGTCCTGGCATTGCCTGGCAGGCCATCGGCAGGAACAGTAGTGGACTTTTTACAACGGGTGTTGTTTGTTGGCATCATCGCCATTGGTTTTGCCATACAGGATAGAGTCAAAAAAGCATTTCAGGTCTTATTCTGCTGGTGAAACGAAGTAGTAAACCGAGTTAACGTATACAGATCAAAACTTTTGTTTCCTGGAACCTGTTAGTGAGATCCCGTTATGATCCTGCCTGGACATTTTTTCGACTTGCTTAATCATCTTGGCCATTGGCAGGTATTGCTTGATATTTTAATTTTTGCCCTGGCAATCTTTTATTTATCACGAACCTTGAGGGCGACAGGGACCTGGAAGATCGCCGTGGGCCTCATTGTTGCCGGCGTACTGGCCATGTTGGCGACAATGAGTGGTCTGCGCGGAGTGGAATGGATCTTTTCTAATCTGAGTCAGTTTGCCCTGATTGTTCTTATTGTTCTCTTTCAGCCGGAACTTCGTAAAATTCTTGAACGGACGACGACTCTCTTTGGTAATCAGAGCCAGGCCGATCTCCAGGGCCTGCCGGACCTTATTGAAAAAGTACTTTTTGAACTTGCCGGCCGCAAATGGGGGGCTATCATTGTTCTCCCCGGCAATGATCCCATCCGGCAGTGGATAACCGAGGGCGTCAGGGTTGATGCCGTCCCCAGTTTTCCCATGTTACTCAGCATCTTTGATCCCACTTCTCCCGGTCATGACGGGGCAATGATTGTTGAGGAGAATCGCATTTCCCGAATAGGTGTGCACCTGCCGCTGTCGGAGAGCAAGAAGCTTTCCGATGCCTTTGGTACTCGCCATCATGCTTCCTTGGGCCTGGCTGAAAAAACCGATGCCCTGGTCCTGACCGTTTCTGAAGAACGGGGTGAAATTTCTCTGTTTTGTCATGGAGAAATGGTGCCGATAAAGGAAAAGGGGGAGGTGGTCGCTCAGATCCTGGCTTACAGCAAGAATTCTGGACCAAACATGCCGAGCGTCCGATTCGGGTATGGAAAAAGGTTCTGGTCTCTTTTCCTGGAAATCGGGGCAAGCCTCATGGTGGCCACTCTGTTTTGGACCCTGGTTATCATGGGCAAGACTGAGAACCGGGAAATGATTTTCACCGTTCCCATTCAATATGTTGGTCTGCAGGAGAATCTGGTCCTGGGAAGGGAGATACCCACGGAGGTGAAGCTCTACCTTGAGGGGTCTTCCTCCCTGCTTTCCACCATGGATCTTTCCCAGTTGCGGGTCCAGGTCAACCTCACTGAAGTGACGGAAGGGGACCAGGTCGTGGCCCTGACCGCCCAGAATGTAGTGGTTCCAAGGCGAGTAACGGTGACAGATATCAATCCTTCTTCTCTGAAAATCTCGGTGAAGGCACTGCATGAAACGACCCTGCCAATCAAACCACAGCTCCTTGGCAAATTGCAGGAGGGAATGAAGATTTCCTCAGTAAGTGTTAATCCGCCGAGTGTCCAGGTCCTCATGCCCACAGAGAGGGCATCCATGCAGATGCCTAGTTCGCTGCTTACCACCCCGATCTATCTGCACGGCATCAAGGAGGACGCAACGGTTTATTGCAAGGTCATAGTTCCCGCCGGTGTCCAGAGTCTTGAGCGTCGCTGGCCGGATGTTGAGGTCCAGATTCATGTCATCCCTCAAAAGAAGTAGGGGCAGATTTCCGGGGAAAGAGTCCAGGCATGTTGGTCTGGATACTGGCTGAGTTGTGGCTGTGCATCAAAGAGTCTCTGTAAGAGACTCTTGCAGGTCCAAAAAAGGAAAGCGGGGAATGTGGAAGGGGGTACCTCCCGACCAGAACGGCTTGCTTTGTCTGACCAAGTCACGGGCTTGTAAAAGGAATACCTTATGGCGGGAGTTTTTCCTGGTTGAAGGGGGCGTTGAGATTGTGAAAAAGGGAAGATTCAACTGATTGAATCTCCCCTTTTTTGAGTGCCTTTCTCAGAAAAGGCTGCACTGCCGATGCATGTGGAGGACAGGATCCTAGTCGACTTTCCAGAAAGATTCTTTTTCTGCGCCACACTTTGGACAAACCCAGCTTTCCGGTACTTCTTCCCAAGGGGTTCCAGGTTCAACACCATGTTCATAGTCACCTTCTTCGGGGTCATAGATGTAGCCACAGGGGCATTCCCATTTTTGCATACCAAGCCTCCTTTGTCGTTTCGTATGATTGACAGGTTGTGTGAAACTGTACTTCTATATATTTTACCAGTTGTTGTTCCTTTATGGTAGGAAAAATGAAACTAATTGGTTTCGCAGTGGAAACTGATTTTCTGATTCCTTCTTTCCTTGGTTCAGGGGAAGAATAAAACTCTTGGTCATCTCAGATGCACTTTGCCGTCCTGGTGTTTGCATTGAGCGACATTGTGGATTGCGCGAAGAGCGGCAAAGAGGTGGTGCGTCTCTTTTAGGGAGTTGCTGAAGGGCTGTTGTACGATTTTCTGCTGAAAATGCAGGGGCCAAAGTTTGTCATAACCATGAACCTGTCTTCTGACCATTGTCCGCCTATTCGTCTAATACTTTACGTATGAGTCGGCCAAGATGGTTGATTGAAATGGGCTTATAAACAAATTCTTTAATGCCATAACATTTGGCCTCAGTTTCCGAAACAGTTGAGCTATAGCCGGTGCAGAGAATAATAGGGAGGTCAGGACGGATCTGCAGGAGGCGCCTGGAGAGTGCCGTACCTGTCATGTCAGGCATTGTCTGGTCAGTGATGACAAGATCAAATTTATCAGGCTGATTCTGGAAAGACTCAAGTGCTGCAAAACTGCTTTTTCTGGCTGTGACGGTATAACCCAGATTTTCAAGGATTTCCTGTGCCATTTCAGTGATCTGTGCTTCATCATCAACAAAAAGAATCTCTTCAGTACCGTTCGGAATGTCGTTGAGAGTTTCTTCTGTGGCTGGAATGTCTTCATTGACTACAGGCAATAACACCTTGAATGTTGTTCCTGTGCCACGTTCACTTTCACAGGAGATGAATCCACCATAGTTTTTGACGATACCATGGATGATGGCCAATCCCATCCCTGTGCCTTTCCCCGTTTCCTTGGTGGTGAAATAAGGGTCAAAGATGTTGTTTTTTATGGCCGGGTCAATGCCGGTGCCGCTGTCGTGCACAGTTAATTGGGCAAAAGTTCCGGCTGCCACACCGGTTATGCCGCTTAAGTCTTCCGTATCGAGTTTAATTTCTCTCAAGGATATATCCAGCCTTCCACCAATGTTTTCCATGGCATGGAAGGCATTGGTGCACAGATTCATTAAAATTTGATGGACCTGGGTGGGGTCGGCAAGGATCGTGCCTGTCGTTGGGTCAATGTCTTCATGAATAATAATGGTGGACGGGATTGAAGATCTGAGCAGTTTTATCCCCTCTTTGATGATAGTTGCCGGGTGAATATGGATCGGAGTAATGTTTGCCTGGCGGCTGAAGGCGAGGATTTGTTTTACCAGATCTCTTGCTCTGAACCCTGCCTTAAGAACCTCGCCAACATTCCTGGCCGTTCTTGAATCCGGAGGAAGATCTCTCGCTGCGATTTCACTATAGCCAATGATCGCCGTGAGAATATTGTTAAAATCGTGTGCGATTCCACCGGCCAGGGTGCCAATGGCTTCCATTTTCTGAGCTTGCCAAAGTTGTACTTCCATTCTTGCCTTATCTGCTTCAGCCTTTTTACGTTCGGTGATGTCCAGACCTGAAAAAAGAACCCCTTTGACGTGTTCCCTTTCATCAAGCAAGAGCGTATTATGAAAAGCGATGATTCGTTCCTTGCCATTACTTGTGAGGATGGGATTTTCATAATATTCCACCAGCTCAGTCTTGCCCGCCATCAGTTTGTTGAATACTTCCTTCATGTCACGAATGATTCTTGTGGGCAGGTAATGGTCAAACCAGTTTTTGCCGATAATTTCATCTTCAGGTACGTTTAATATCTGACACCCTTTTTGATTCATTAATATTACTCTGCCGGCAGTGTCGAAAACACCTATCATCACTCCGGCAATATTTAAATACTTCTGGGCCTTTTCCTTTTCTTCTTTTAATTCATTTGTTCGTGCCGCAACGGTCTGGTCCAGATTGTCATAGGCTTTCTGGAGGGCCTTTTCGGCTTCGATTCGGATGGCGATGTTGGTACTTAATTGGCGGCTGAATTGGACCACAGAGTAGTAACGCCATGCGGCCATAGTGAGAATAACGAGAATGATTATCCCGGACATTCCGAAAAAAGTCCTTTGCAGATTCCAGAAAGGATCAGGCCTGCCATACCACTTGGCATAGTCCGTCAGGTAATTCCCTGACTGGATATACTCTTGAATACCAAGGTTTATTTTTTTGAGCAGCTCAGTGTCCGTTTTGCGGAGGAGAAATCCCCTTTTTAATTCCATCAGGGGGAAACCCACGACTTTGATTTTGTCAGCCACTCCTGCAATCTGAGCCTTTTTCCAGAGAACAGGCTCAGGAAAGACAAAGGCATCCACGTCTCCTGAGAGAAGTTGGATGAGGGCAGTGTCAATATTCGGGAAAGGAATCAGTTTGATATCATCGCGATATCTGAGCGTTGTCTCTGCCGCACTCTTTTCTATCACTGCCACCCGTTGATTCTTGAGGGCCTTGAGGCTATCTATTGAGTAATTTTTTGCGCGGACAAAACAGGAAACAGGAATTGTTTCAATTTCATCAGAAAAAACAAACTCCGTCGAGCGTGGATCACTGATGCCGATTCCCGGGATTAAATCTGCCTCACCAGTTCGTATGGCCTCCATGGCAGCAGCCCAATTTTCTACGATCAGGTAATGAATCTGTGATCCAGTTTGTTGGGCGACTCTGGTTAGTATGTCAATGGCAAAACCTGTTGGTTCACCAGTATTGTCAAGATGATAGAGAGGAGGGAAGTCCTTGAGAACAGCAGCGGTTATTTTATTTGTTTGAAGAGTATTTTCTTGGCAGAAGGCTTGTGGAATATGGATGAAAAGGAGGACAAGAAAAAGAAAAAGTGAGAAAACTGCAGAGGTGTACAAGGTATGGTCGTAACTACGGATCCCCTGAGGTGGAGGTTTGGATTTGTTCATATTGTACTAACAGAACTTGGTATTTCTCAAAAAAAGTGTCCGCCGGGTATCATTGGCAAACGAGGATTCTACAATATCGTATCCTATTGGAATCAAGTCGCTCTGTCAATAACGCATATTGAAAAATACCTGCATCAGAGATTGTGGAGGGAGTAGCATGTCAGGGGTAATCATTTTTCCCTGTTTTTTGAGTGATCACTGTGAACGGCGCCACTTCTGATCTCTGCTGATTCTCTTTTTCCTAGGAGCCTGTCGGATTTAGAGAATCGTAGCGAAAATTAGAGAAATCGAGACCAGATTTTCATGGATTTGAGGCGAATAGCAGGCCTATTTAACGAAAATCTATGGAAATATGGGCCGATTT